>OQWE01000001.1_pt1 | contig 154492 bp, 288 predicted proteins | sample 1691591 | NCBI WGS metagenome assembly OQWE01 (sample SAMN03418265, study PRJEB22391) | human gut metagenome | biome: human-gut; feature: organic feature; material: feces | host: Homo sapiens | place: Tanzania | collected 2013-01
TTTGTGGATGACATGGAACTCAAACTCGGAAAATATGACCCTTGCACCATCCTTCTCCATTAGCCCATTCAGTAACAGTTATATAGTCATCACTATTACAACAATAAGAGTATTTGCGTAATTTATCAGAAACTGATTTAAGATTGTTTTTATCCATATTTACATATTTGATGAATTTAAAAAACTAATATTTAGTGAAGAATTATCAAGAACTTCCATATAATAACACTCATCCATATTATATCGTTTAGATAGCCAAGATTCAGTATCTATATCTTTTTCATTGAAATCAATAATATCTACATCAGAAGTTGCATAATTTAAAACTACTACTTTACTCATAAAATACAATTTTATTCTCTTTTAATGATTTCTTTACATCAATGACTCTTTGATTTGAACTACCTCTCCAATAAAGATTTAAATCTTTCTTAGATTCTTCAAATTTACCATCAATAAGAACATCTATATAATTAAGAATTTTAGGTTCTTTCTTTAATATATCCTCGTAAAGATAGCCAGTCCATAACCATACGGGTTTTTCTGATAATTTACATATATCCAGTAAATAATATAATTGATTAATACTATCAGCTATATAAGCATCTGGATATTGTAAATTATCATTCATTACCCAATATAAAGGATCTCCACCTAATATAGAAACACCATCAATTCTAGGATTATAGACACATTGCTTTATATTATCAATTACATTAATAAATCTAAGTCCTTCTACAGGATTCCATGTTTGAGGAGACCAACAATTTTTACAATGATTATTACAACCTGAAAGCCAGATACTACACCTTATACCAGGACCGTTAACAACATCATATTGTTGATATTTTAATATATGTAACATTACAACTGATCCATTACACGTTTTACAATATCTTTTTTATTAAGAAAATAGAGATCCGTAATTTCATTATATTTTAATTTACAAACAAATTTATCAAAAGAATTATAAATACAATATAATACATGATAATTACAATCATTCTCTATAGTTCCTTCAAATTCGATTGTAGAAACATAATGTTGTAATATAGTACCTCTCTCAGTTAATTTATACAATTTATCTCCAACGTTAAGTGATGTATTTACTTTATATTCCATAATTGTAAAATATTATTTATAAGTAATTTAATTTCATCCTTCATAGGATTTAACCCCAATTCAAAATAAAGATATTCTTTTTGACTATCAAAATCATTATATAATGCATCATAACCTTCAATATTATTATTAAATGTAGTAATATTAGGTTTTTCATTTTTAATGAAGTCAATTATATCTTCATTTGTTGTGTAGCCTCGATCAATTGCATCTTGTATCATTGATTTTAACAGATTTTCCATATTAAATGTAATTTCTGTTAAAAGATTAACCTCAACTTTCTTAATCATATATACTAAAATAGCCAGTATTTCTACTGGCTATTAATTTATTAAAAATGTTTTACACGATTATTTATATCAGCTATTCGTCCTTTAGAAATACCGTTAGTTAAAATACCTATATATCCACATAACCTGCGTTCAGCATATAAATTATGTCTATTTGTTTCTCCACAATTAGGACAACGAAGTTTACCTTTATTATCCATATGAATTTCACCTTCATAGCCACAAGTATAGCATACATCACAAGAAGTAGTATTTAATTCACAATACATCATGTTGTCATATATGCATTTCAAAACATTTAATACTGCTTCTGGATTTTTACGTATATCTGGCATTTCTACATACGAAATTGCACCACCTGATGAATATTCTTGGAAAGGAGCTTCGAATTCTATCTTTGAATATCCATCAATTTTATATTCTACAGGTATATGATAACTATTAGTTATATAGTTTCTATCATTTACATGTTTTTCTATAGGAAATTCTTTTAAAGCATCAGCAAATTTAGTAGTAGTTGCTTCCATTGGAGTACCATATAATGATAAAGCTAAATTATATTTTTCTTTATTCATATTAGTTCTATCATACATATGTTTCATAATGTCAAGACCTAATTTTTGTCCTTCTTTAGTACCATATTCTACTCCAAAATGATATACACATTCTGCTAATCCAGCATAACCTATAGACGCAGAACAATATCTATCTTTAATGGCTTCGCCTATTTTACTACCTACAGGAAGTCTAGCAAAAGCACCATAATTCCATAATATAGGAGCTACTTCAGTGTTTACATTAGATATTTGATTAAATATATTATTTTGCTCTGCTGAAATTCTATCAATTATAATATTTAACTTATCTAAAAAGTCAACATAATCTTTAGAATCTAATGCTAGATAAGGTAAATTAATAGAAATTACACCAATATTTAACCTACCCCAGAATTTATACTTACCATCTTTGTCCTTCCAAGGATGAAGGAAGCTTCTGCAACCCATGCTTGGAAAAACGTTTCCTTCTTTATATTTCTTCATGATTTTAGCTGAAATATAATCAGGAACCATTCTTTTACAAGTACATTCTGCTGCAAGTTCAGTTACATCATAATACTTTGTACCAGGATTTATATTATCTTCATCGAGCACATAGATAAGCTTAGGGAAAGCAGGATTAATATTATTTCCATTAGGTCCTTTCATTCCTTTAATTCTTTGTTTAAAAACCTCTCTTATAAGAGCTACATTCTCTTCAATATATTCTTCATCCTCATGAATATAACAAAATATTGTACAAAATGGTGACTGACCATTAGTACTTGTCATTGAATTAAGTTGATAGAGTAGGGTTTGCATACTATCAGCTATTTCTTTATTTAGGAACTTGTTAACAAGTACTTTTTTCTCATTCACTGATAAATCCTTAAATTGTTCTTCATAATATTCTTTACTTATACGAACAAATGGTGCTAAATGAGCTAAAGTAATACTTACTCCACCATATTGACTTGAACTTACAGCAGTAAGTATCTGAGTTGCAATAGTTGTAGCTGTTCTCAATGAATGTGGCTTTTCTATGAGTTTACCATTGATAACAGTACCATTTTGTAGCATATCCTCTAAATTCACCAATGAACAATTTGTTACACCATGCATGAAACGGTAATCTGTATCATGAATATGAATAACTCCTTTATTATGTAATTTAAGTAATTCTTTATTACATTCTAGCTCTTTATATAGTTTTTTACAAACTTCACCTGCAACTAAATCGCGCATAACATTAAATTGTTTTGCATTTTTATTACCATTTTCATTAGTAACATCATTAGTTTTTCCAGAAACTATTTCTTCAATAGTAGTATTAAATTTATTAGAATCAGCAATATTTCTTGCAAGTTTATGTTTATATCTATATAAAATATATTCTTTAGCTACATTTGGATAGTCATAATCCATTAATAGCTCTTCTATTTGATCTTGAATATCTTCTATATTAATGTCATTCCATACATTAATATTATCTACAATTTCTTTAATAACATTAATTCCAACATTGTAATTACAAGATAAAAAAGCCTTTTGAACAGCAGTAACTATCTTCTGTCTGTCAAAAGGTTCTAAATCACCATTACGTTTTCTTACATTCATATATTTTTATTTTAGTTAAACATATAAATATAATAAATAATTTTTAATTATTAAAATATATTTAATATCTGTTTAACTAAAAGAGTTTTTTCGCACACATTCATTATGTCTCGTTTCATAGAATCTGTAAATATTTGAGTAAAAGCTCCATAAACATTATACATATCAGTAATTCCATCTTTTACTAAATATCTAGAATCTTTATTTTCAAATAATAGCTTATAAGCATCAATTGGTGTTGTTGCTGCAATTTTCACCTTACCAAAACCATTATCATAAGTAAGATTCATGCATTGCTTTATCCAGTCTCCTAATTTTTGACTTGTATTTTGATATGAACAATCAAATACAGTTCCTTTTAATTTTTGAATAAATTTTACAGTATCTTCTATAGAGTTCATTATAGAATTTACTGGTTTATAATTAATAGCTTTCTCTGGTTCTAAAGCAGCACAACTTAATTGTTCTGGAGAAAATACACATAGATTAGTGCAAACCATATCCAACGCTCCTGAATAGAATTTTACTACTGGTTTGCGTACATCTAATCCATAAACCATACCTACTACTTGTGAATGATTATCTACAACCATATCATCAGGTAAAACAGCTTGAATTACAACCCTATTATAAATATTTACAGGATCATTTTCATTTAAAGCTAATTGATCTGGGAGTTTCACTTGAACTCTAAAGTCATTAGTGTACTTTTGCATTCTTTCTAAGAACGGTTCTACATAAGCTTTAGTAGGAAAATATTCTTTATCTTTTATAGTAGTAGCATTACCTTGAAGTAAGGTGTCCAAAGTTATTTCCAAAATATTAAATTTTAAAAGTTTTATTTATAAAAGAAGTGTATCTTCCTTTTATTCTTTATTCAAATATTCATCTAACTCTTTACGAGTAATACCTTCAAGAGCCATGCATTGAGCCTTAGAAAGATATTCCTTTCCATTATAAGTAACTGGCTTACAATTCTTGTTTGGTTTATAAACACCAAAAGCATACTTATTTTTCAATTCTTTCTTAGTCTTTTTCATAATTTTAAATATTTTCAAATGTACCTCTAATAAGATTATTATTTATAAACAAATCATAAGAAACTCCATATGAGTTTCTACTATAATTATAATTAGAATAGTCAGATGCTCCAAACAAACTTAAAACATTTCTGTAAGAAAGTTTTTTACAACTACTTAAAGCATTAGAATGCAAATCGCCTTTAATAAAATGAATATTGTCACCATATATATGTTTAGAATCTAGCCATTCATATAACATAATTTTAGTTTTGTCATTTAAATCAAGAGGCATTGGCTTTTTCATAAATTGCTGTTCCTTTCCATGGCAACAAATAAATTTATTATCATTTATTTCTAATACACCATAAAATTCTTCCCAAAGTTCTGTTTTAACTTCAGGAAACGCAGCATTCAAAGTTCCAAATAAAGCTTTATTACATATATATTCATAATTACCAGCATGATTACCACATGGGACAGAATATACATAAACTTCTGAATTAAAATTACTTAACAAAGATTGAACAAACCATTTTAAAATACTTATGAAATTGTTTGCTTGTTCTCTTGGATCCATATTCTCTGGCATATCGTGGTCAAGTCTAGAAGTCTTACCATAAATACCACAGCAGTCGATATTATCTCCTAAAAGAACTAAGTTTATTCGTTTAAATGGTCCAATTTCTGATAATTTAGTTAATACAACTTTAAGTCTTCTAATTATTTCATCTGTATTATAATTTAAATTCTCTCCATAAAGAGGAGAAGAATTAATAGATGCTCCTATATGCATATCAGCAAGATAAAGATTTATTGTATTACCATTTGATACTTTATTTTTTACTTTAAATGTATCAATAGAATTTAAATTAACAGTAAATTGAGAATCTTTAAGTTGATTTTTCAATTCAATATTTTCCTGAGCATATTTCTTTAAAAGTTTCTCAGTATTTTTAATTTGATCTTCTTCAGCTTTTCGCAAGAAACTATTTTCTTTTTCTCGAAGCTGAATTTCACGTAATTCTTCTTCACTTAGCTCTTCAAAATAATGAGGAGCAAATGGAGCAGAAGCTTTAGTTATATTAAAAGCTCTTAAAATACGTTTAAAATCAACTAAAGATAAATCAACGAAATGACGTGCTATTACTCGTTGAGTTAAAGAATCTCCATAATAAGAATAAAGTCTATGAATAGTATTCATTTCCTCTCTAGTAAGTTTACCAGATAGAGGAGCTTTATTCTTTCTAAATATTTGATAACTATAATATTGAATCTTTCCATCTTCACCTCTAATTATTGAGGTTTCAGCCCTATCGTCAGTATCAATTTGTTCTACAGAAACAGATGGTTTCTTTTTATTTGTAACATCATAATAAAGATCTAATATACGTTGTATTTCTTCATTTTTAAATTCTTCTTTTTTCAATGAAGATATACTTCCTACAAAACCTTTATAACCATAAACGAGACCTCCATTTTCTTCCCAACATTTATTGTTACAATAATCATAAAGAGTTTTACCACTGTTTTTAACTTCTGTTAAAAATTGAATATACTTTTTGATAGTAGATTGTTTCATTTATTTTTAATTGTTTTATTCAAATTTATATTAAGCTATTACACTATAAAAGAAAAAAAAGGTGGCTGTTATTCAACAGTCACCTTTTGAAAATATATTAAGTATGGAAATTAGCCTCTTTCAACACCAAACACGAGATAGCTACCTACACGTGCGCTCTTAGAAGGAGTATATTCTGCTTCAAATGCAATAGGCTCTCCATCTACAACTTGCTTAGTATAAGTACAAACAAGATTACCTTTGAAGCCCTTATTTGCATAAAGATCCTTAGCAATTTCCTTAGCCTTTGCCTTAGTTTCATTAGTTTCAGCAAGAACAGCACCTGTAGCCTTATCAATCAACTGATAAGTAGTCTTATACTTACGAGCGCCAGATTCGTTCTTCTTACTATGAATAGTATAAGGACGTTCACGACTATCAGCAATAGCTGATTCCAATGTAATTGAGAAACCTACGCCAGCTACATTCTTAGATTTCTTATTAAGATAATCAAGCATAAACTGTTTCTTATCAGCTTCAGTTACACCATTCACTTGCTTCTTCTTCCAAATCTTAAAAGCTTGGGTTGCATCACCCATGATGTCAAAAGGAGCTTTTGAGAGTGCTTCTTCCTTAGTTGCTCCACTTACTTCCATTTTCTTAAAATTCATTACCTGTGTCATAATTCAATAAAAATTTAAAAAAGTTAAAAATTAATCATTAATTCGTATTATCATCTTTCATCTAACATTACAAAATTATCATTTATTATTGAATTATCCAAACAATAATTTGTAAATCATCTTATAATCTAAAAATTTAAAGTATTCTTCCCTCAATCATTAGGTACAGCAAATATAATATATTATTTACTCCATCCAAACAAAGAAAGAAATAATTTTATTGTTAAATTCTATTAATATAGACAATTATATAATATTAACTATATATCAATTATTATTTAAAAAGGTAAATACATAGATAGAATTTCCTTTATTTTAGAAGGTATTTTTTTATCTTCTAATCCAAATGTAGGAAATTCTTTGCATCCATTAGAAAAATCACTAACTACAACAGATAATCCTTTTATAAAATCTTCTGGTAAATTATCTCCAATAATTTTCTTTATTATTCTATATGGAGTTACATCAGGTTTTTTCTGTCTAAGTTTGTAACATAAATAACCTATTAGTGATATTAATGCAAATCTAGTATTTATATCTGTATTTAAATAACCTAATGAATAATATTTACTATATAATTGCTGCATTTCCTGGTAAGGTGGAGTAGTTATTACATCCATATTCCAAAATCTTTATAATCTGTAGCTACATAATAAGCTACTTGTTTAAGTAATTTTTTAAATTCAGAAAATCCTTCTATAAACATTTGTTTAGTCATAGGAACAACTTTAGTATAATATTTAGGTATTGTTGATACAACTAAATAATGTCCTTTTACAGTAGGATTATCTAAATTATAATACTTTTTAGCTACAAGTGATAGTAAGAAACTATACATAGCAATTTCCCTATTATAGGAATATTTATCGATATTAACATTAAATTCAGATACAATTCTTCCTAATGTCTTAATATCATTTACTTGAATTTCATTATTAATAGAATCTATAATATAATTATCAAGTTTTGATTTAAGTTTAAGAATGAATTTAGAATTTAATTCTGGTATTTCTACCATAACATCTAATAATATGGCTTGTTCATTTTCACTTATAACTTCTCCAAAATCATTTGAAGGATGTAAAATTTTCTGTACACTCTTATTATTTTTTAGTGCTAGAATGCAATTCTGGGCTGTCTCACGAGTTCTTTTATCTAAGTAGATAACTTCCTTAGATCCAGTATAAGATGTCTCAAAATCCTTTCTAGACGTCCAATAAGAGGTACATTTGTCAAATACATTTTGGAGTTGTTTTTCAGTAAGAACTCCATGATAGTAACCTATTTCACCAGCCACTTCACGTATTAGATCTTTATCAGGAATTTCTCCTTTTAATTTATTATAAATTTTATCAGAAAGAACTCCTAATTTTGCAGTAGGTTTATCAACTTCTTCACAAATAGTAAATAATTCACTTTGTAATGACATTTCATGAACAGCACTACCTAAATCTAATGAACTACTATAAATTGGTTTAAATCCTGCAAAGAACGATTCTGGTCCTCCTGACTTTAATAAACCTAAACGAGAATTTGAAATATAGTTACTATACTTTTTACTGAAATAAACAGAATCGTCTATCTTTTCTAACTTTAATGAATCAAATAAAGGAGTTAACTTAATTTCCATTTACCAACTCTTTAAAATTATAAAAAACAGTATCCATAAATATTCTATAACATTCTTCTATTTCTTTTTCTCTAAGTGTGTATATTCTTCCAATAGGTCCCCATTCTTTGTTAGTTGGTTCATCTATTAAAAGGCAAGGAATACCATTTAAATTTAAGTCTATAAAATTCTTTATAGAATCTTCTATAAATACATCAACTTTTCCTTTTAGTATTTTTGCCTTACTAATATGATAACCTGGAACTTGATATAAAGGACTATTTAATCCTAATTTTAATAAATATTGTTTAGTCCATCGTTTACTGTTTACTCTAGCACTACAAAACAATCTTGGAGTAAAATCAGGAGTTCTTATAACTGGTAAATTTAACCAAAAATCTTTTTCATGAATTAAAATGTTTTGTACATTACGAGTAATACACCAATCCTTCTTTGGAAACTTACCAAATCTTTTAAGATACCCAGAATTAAAATCTGCAATCGTATTATCAATGTCTAAGCCAATTCTTAAACTCATAGTTCTTCTATATCCGTAATTTGTCCAATAAGAATATCATTTTTGTCTAAATCATCAAGAAATTCATCATAGTCATCACTTTCTGAATATTTTGAAAACTTTTCAATTATTTTGTCTTCACAATCAGAATATGATGTAGCCATAATAGTTAGATTATAAACTTTAGACTTATTAATATCACATACGGGAATTATATATTTATTCATTTATTATGATAATTTTCTAATAAAGTAAAGAAGAAATCCCAATCAACAATAGCTAATTTTCCTTTACTTATACTATTTTCTTCAGCTGATTTCTTCCATAAAAGTACTAATGGTCTCTCATCTGTACAAGCTTCTCTAATTTTATAATAATTAGGTAAAGTTTGAGTGTGCTTAGCTTGAAACGCACATTCTGTAGATCCAGAAATATCTATTTTATTATTATCTAATTTCTTTGATTCTGATGCAGCTCTACATACATCATCATATCCAATAGATTTTAATTTTTCAACTATTTCTGTTTCAAATGCACTACCTTTATTTTTACTCTTTTTAGCTTGATAATGTCTAAAAGTAGTATCATCTATCCATCTACAATTTATTTTATCCTTTTTATTGCAAGAACCTTGTCTAGATTTATTACATCTAATTTTAATAGCACCTTCAGATAATCCAGATCCTTTAGCCGCTTCTTCTAAGGAAGAAAATATTTTTACGTCACCATTTTTAAAAGTGACTTCAACAGATGTATTTAATTCTCTCTATTTCTTAGCCATAATACAAAATTTTTAATTAAATACTAAGATTTATTTATTTTTATTTATCACTGTTTTAATTATATTCTGTAAACATTCTTTGTTTTCATTATATTTAATTTCTATTAATTCAATATTATTATTTTTACAATAGTTTCTTAAATTCTAATCTCTTTCAATCTATTTGTTAAACTACATTTTACCACCAAAATGTTCAACTGGTACGTAATGCTATTCACCATTATATTCTATAAAAGTATTATAATCTGGAAGATAGAAATCAATATAAACATTCTTATTATTTCCAAAAGGATTCTTTATAAAGTACTATCTTATATAATTAACTCTATTACTAATTAATATTGATTCTATAGCTCGTTCTCCTTTAGATTCTTTACATCTAGGACAACCTGTTCCATTAAATAAATTACCTGGAATAGCTTTCCATTCACAATTACATTTTTTACATTTACATTTTATAGGTGTATTTGCATTTATATATTTTGATAGTATTTGTATATAAGGAGACACCTTATTTATTCTCTAAATAACTTCAATTTGAGTAGGAGATGCTTTCTAACTACATTTAGGACATCCACATTTATTAATTAAATCATAAGGTCTAGCTTTCCAAATATAATTACATTTATTACACATAACTTTTATTGGAGTATTTCTATCTTTGTAATTTCCTAAAACTTTAATAAATTTATTGTTCTTATCCAGATCTTTTTGTAAAGATTCTTTAGTTCCTTTAATTCTTTTAGAACAACAGGGACATCCTCTTCCCTACATCAATTTATCAGGAGTAGGAAACCATTCATATCCACAGCTAGTACATTTACACAATACTTTTGTATGAGTATTTATATAATTTCCTATAATTTTTATATTTTGATGTATTTTAAAGATTCTCTACTAAACTATTTCTAAACTTAGTTTTTTTCCCATTTTTTATTAGATTTATTTCATTTTTTATAAAATTAAGTGTAAAAGTTCTTCCGTATTTTTTATAAAAATCTGAAAAATCTTTTGCCCCAAAAGCCCTAGGAATCCAATAATATATTAAATTTGGAAATTTTTTCTTAATTCTATTCATATTACTAATTCCAGGTAAATCATTGTCATAAAAATATACGATATACTTAAATCGTGATTGTAATTCTTTTAATACATTATCTTTTATTTCTAGATTTTCACTATTTGGAGCACATGCAGATATACCACAAGAATATAAACACATGCAATCTTTCATACTTTTAGTGATTACTAAAAGTTTACCTTTCTTTGGTAATTGATTGAATCCTTGTATTTTTTTACTTGACCAATTAGTTACAAAACGATAATTTTTTCTTTTAGGAAAATAGCATCTCCATAATTCTATTTTCTCTTTATTGTCTTGTATTTTACCTCCATAATAACCAAATATAGGACAATGTTGTTGTGATGTGGCAAATAGATTACTATTTAAAAATACATGTTTACAAGAATAAACATTAAATTTTTTTAATACATCTAATGTTATTCCATATTTCCCCCACCATTTTAATTCACTATCTGTAAAATCTTGAACTTCTATTTGTATTTTAGAAACTTCTTTATCTTTAACTCTAATAGGATTTAAATTAATTTTACCATGATTCTTATGAAGAGTTTTATCATTAACAATATTTAAATCATTTGCTATAATTCGTAATGCTTCAAAATAATTGCATTTGAATATATCTTGAACAACATCAAATACATTTAAATGTTGTCCTGTAGCAAAATCTTTAAATATTAAAGTTCCAGAGTTATTTCTATAGAAACTACAAGTAGGTTGTCTATCTTTTCTTAATGGAGATCTAAACAAACCCTTTTTAACAGGAATATTTAAATAGTATTCCATGATTTGCTCTTCTGAAAATTTAGATAAAATTAGATCTTTAGTAATTTTTGGTCGAAACTGAAAAAACATAATAATTAAGTTTAAAACACAAAAATACTAAATTTTCAGCAGAAACCAAAATAGGAGTATTTACCATAATAGTAAACACTCCTATGTAATTATTAAAGCAATGAATCGAAGTCAATCTCCTCTGTATCAGCAGAACTATCTGTTTTATTAGTAGTATCTACTGTATCCATATTAGTAGGTTTAGCTGAAGAGATTTTATTCTTTTGAGATTCTTCATATGCAGAAAACATTAGATTATTTCCAAATGGAGAAACCATCCAAGTATACCAATCTCCAACATTTACATTATTAGCTGCTGCTCTAGCTTCATCTTTTGCTTGAGCAATACCAACACAACTTGGCAAAGATGCATATGTTGTACCATTGCTATTTCTACCAACAAGTTTCATATCAGTTGTAGTTTTATTTACAACTTTATCAAGCATTGACTTATATGTTTTAATAAAGTCTTCAAATGTCTTACATTTTCCAACAACTTTATTGAATTTTTCAATCAAATCGGGAGCAAACGCATAACCAATTGCAGCCAACTTATAATAAGTCTGTTCCCATCTACTAGGCAATTGTCGTTTACCTCCATTAGAAGTGTCAATAGTATTCCGTTCTACTACTTTTGGATCATTAATATCCAAAAAGAAAGTACTATCATTGTAAATACCTTCATCATTACTAAAGGTAATTACCATACTTTTCCAAGGACCATTATCTGTAGAACCTTCTTTAAATTCTACATTTTTAATAGTTACATTCTTATTAATTGTATAAGGTTTCAAATAAGAATTTGTGTTACTAGGTGCTACTTGTGCGAATGAATTAAAACTAAAGCTCATAATTATAATTTAAAAAAGTTTGAATCAATTTCTGTTACATCTGTGTTATCTTCAAGTAATCCATCTAAATCAATATCTACATTTTCTGAATTAATATTTTCATCACCTTTTAATTGATCTACATCAATATTATCTGATGTTAAAACAAACAAACCTTGCTTAGTAGGATGAGCTACTAATGTAAATTCAGATCCATATTTAGCAAGTTGTTCGTTCTTAACACCTCTATATGAAAATGTTCCAGATTTTGTAAATTTAGTACCACCTTTACTTCCAAAAGATGATTCTGTACCTATAATTGGAATCGCTCCATTATTTCCTTCTTCGTAATTAATGTCTAACTTATCTCCAGCATTAACATTCATTAAAATTATAGCTGCTGTATTAAGTTTACATTTATTATCTTCTAGATATAATTTAGGTTTAGATTCAGTATCTTTTGAAATCTCTTTTTTAGAAGTTTTAGTTGGTATATCTGAAGTTTTTATAATACTAGTTTTTATAATTTCACCAGTATCAGTATCAACCTCTCGCTCGTAAGTAATTGTAAATTGTTGTTTTATTATAGCCATTATTCATTATACTCTTTAATAGCATTAATTACTAAGTTAAGATCATTATCAATTAGCTGTTCATCAAACAATCCAAATGGTGTTTTAGCAGTACAAGTACCATCAGAATTAGTTATAAACTTATATTGAATTGTATCAGTTGTAGGATCTTTTACAACTCTGGTAAATAATACATAAGTAAACAAACCTTCTAGTGTAATTACTGAATCAAGAAGCTTACCAAGAGTTTTAATCTTATAATATGGATTCATATTATCTCCAGTATTCTCACTATGAGTCAAAATGCACACAAATAGATCATCACGCAAACTTTTACCTTTTTTGAGAACTTCATAAGCATGCTTAGCCATATCAGTAAATTTTGAGTATCCTTTTTCATCTACTCTATCCATTGACTCGAACGCTTGAATATACTGATAATCATCGACAATAATAACCTTTATTTCAGGTCTTTTAGATGAAACAAGAGCCATCATTTTACCAATATTATCTACATTTGAAGTCTCGTAAAAATTACCTGTAAAACCATCTTTAGTTACTTCTACTGATGGATACAATCGTTTAGCTCCCCTAATACCTGGTCTTTTACCAGTAGTAGAAATAATAAAAGTTTCTTTTGGGTCAAGATTTCTGATACTAGTTGTTTTACCACTTCCTGACTCTCCTACGATTGCTATTAATTCAGCCATTACAATATAAATTTAGATTTTTGAATAATTTTACTATTATCTTCTTTTTCTTCTATATTATCTATGTTTTTATTATACCATAATGGATCATTAAATAATTCATAATCATTAATTAATCCAGAATTAGGCATTTCAACCCATTTATTGCATTTTCCATCATAATATATAAAATCTTCAACATCAGATTCTCCATATCTTGATTTTAAAACAAAAACAGATCTAAATTTATCACCTAATTGTTTAATATCATATCCTCTATGTGTAGCAAGTTTGGCTTTATTTGGACTAAATATAGCTAAAATTATTTCGGCATCTTCTACAGTAGAATTAGTATCTTTTAAATCAGATGTTAAAGGAATTACCATTCCTTCTTTACGTCTATCCATTCCTTGAATACCTCTATTCATTTGTTGAATAACTACAGGACTTATTCCACATCTATTTTTTAATGAATATAGATATTTACTAGTAAGATCCATTTCTTGCTTTAATGTATTACCTGGACTACAGAAAACTCTAGCCAAGTGATCTACAATTACTATATGGACAAGTTCTGGATCATCTGGAATATATATTTTACGTTTGTCTGTTTCTTTAAAAGTGCCTCTATTTTCTAATTCTTTTAAAATATGACTATATATTGAATTAGCAGTAGCACTCTTATCATAAATAGTCAGCATTGATTCCACTTTTTTCATCCAAGGAATACAATCTTTAACTATTTTATAACATTCATCGTTTAATATAAACCCTTTTTGAACAGATAGAAGTTGTTTTAAACTTAATCTTTTACCATATTTTTCAAATATATATGTAGTTAAAAGTTTAGCCATAATTTTATCACTATTCATTTCTAGACTAAATAAACTTATATGAAATTTATTATCATCTAAATGATCCATAATTGGACGATATAAATAGCAATAAAGCATAAAGCTACTTTTTCCTACTCCAGATTCAGCTGAAATTAAAGTATAAACTCCTTTGCATACACCATCTATTACTTGTTCTAGTTTAGGTAATCCTATACCAAAACCTTGTTCTTTACCTTGTCTACCTCTATCAATTGCTTCTAATAGAGATTCGACTATCATAATAATTTAATATTATCATAATTAATATTTACGTTATCTCCATTTTTTAATGCTTCCAAATCTATCCAACCATGATTTATTACAAAACTAGCTAAACTACAATTAATAATATTATTTTCTTTTGCCCATTTAACTAATTCTATAATTTGATTATGTTTTTCAGGATTCCAATTAATAGATCTTCCATATTTAAAGTAACAATCCTCTAGGGAATCAAACTTGCGAGCAACAGATCTTAATGGAACCACATTACCTTGAATATTGCCAAATTGAGGATATACTTCAAATAATTCTTTTCCTATTTCAAATGAGCATTTATAAATATTCTTTATAAAATTCTTATTAAAAGGAATAGTATATGGATCAAAAGCTTCTCCTTCCTTTGGACAATGAAATGTTTTTAAAATGATACCTTTATCTTGTAAATTAAGAATTACTTCTCTAGTTTTAACTCCGCTTTCATATAATGCTTCTATATAGGATTGAAAAATATCTTCATTTTCTTCATCTTGAAGCATTAAAAGTGTTCTTACAAACATTAATTCATTAGGAGTTATTCTATACTTACTTAATAAAGCAATTTCATTTTCTAATTTTAAAGTTAAATTTTTCAAGCAGTTTATAAATTAATATTATAAAGTATTAATCTAATAACTGCATATAAGTTAAACCTCTTTCAAGGTGGAATCAAATTGCATATTGTTTCATAAATTTATTGAAAAGATAATCACATCTTTCCCTCATTTTATCTAAGTTATATTCTTCACCATTTGCTCCCAATGCAATATTAGGTCCAACTATAGAAGTCATTTCTGATGATGATTCAGCTGAATCTAATATTTGTTGTAGAATGTCTAATTCTAGTAATTCTTTAATTTCTGTTATTTCTGTATTCATTAATATCTAAATTGAAAGTTTTTAATTTTTTTGACGTAAGGTTTTGGTTCTTTTCCAGCTAATACATCATTTAATCCATCTTCATCTATAATAGTATAGTTATTATTATTAAGGTGTGCTTTTTTAAACCATGCTAATTCTGCTGTATCGTTAATAATTAAATTAAAAATTTCAGCTTTTTTCCAATCACCTTCTGCTCTACAAACTCTACCTACTCTTTGTGTAGCTTTTATTTTAGAAGAATCTACACCAAGCATAATTGCAACTGATAAATTAGGAACATCTAAACCTTCATTAGCTTTTTGACTTGAATTTAATACACCATACGGAATAGAACTAAATTCTTCTATAGTCATTCTTCCTTTTTTCTTACTATCTCTACCACTATATACATAGCCAATTCCAATAGATTCAGCCATTTTTATAGAATTAGAAAATGTAATAATTTTTGAATTAGGTCTAGATGATATAATTTTTCTAGTTATTTCTAATTTTTTCGGATGAGAATTGATAAAAGATTTTCTACCTTGTATAGCACGCATGAATGCAGTTGCATGATAAGTAATGCTTTTAAACATTTCCTTACGTTTAACTTCGTCATTTGGACATCGTTCTTTACTAAGATTATAACGTCCTTTATAACCATTCTTTCCTAAACAAGACATTGCTTTATCAAAATCATATCCAAAAAAATCAAAATGCTTCTGAAATTCTTTATTGATTTCTTCATAACGATCAATATCAGAAACATTTAAAAGTACTAAATATTCAGTAAATTTAGATACCCAACCATTCAATTGTGCCTCTAAAAGAGTAATTGTATCAACAATTGGACAATATTGTTTAATAATAGATTCTTTACCATCTAATCGTTCTATAGTAGCTGTTAATCCAAGTATTAAAGAATATGATACACATTTAAATACTTGTGATAATCGATCAGCTGCTGCTCTATGTATTTCATCTATTATTAATAAATCACAATTCCAATTATGTTTAACTACTGTATTAATAATTTGAATATCACAATTTAGTTGAAGTCCTTGATTGTTAATATGTCCCAGCCATTGTTCTTTTAACCCAGTAGTAGGTACTACAATTAATACTTTCTTAGAAGGATATTTAGAAAGTAATGAATTAATACAATTAATTGCTACTCTAGTCTTTCCAAATCCAGTACATGCTTCTATAGTACCTTTACATTTATTCTTTATCCACTTTACTCTTGCAATTTCTTGCCGTTCATCTCGTGTCATATAATATTACTAATTAAAGCACAAACAAGAGCTGTAAAACTTTCTAGATTAGTATATATTAACGAGATCATTTATTCTAGTTTTCTAGAGTAATACCTCGCTTATCTGCTACTAATACAATTTGTCGCATTCTTTCTTCCCACTGACTTGCATGATATTGTACTTCATTTTCCAAACGGAAAAGTACTTTATTACGTAGTGTAATAAGTTGATCAGTAGTCAATTCTGAATACTTCTTAGGTCTTAGATTAACCATTGCTCTCAATTCTGTATAGTTAAGACCAGTTGGTTTTACAGTTAATCTTACTGTGTTCTTAATATTAAGTCGTTCTTTAATTACTTCAAGTTTACTTCTAGTATTACCATCTTTATCTTTTTCATCAAATTCTCTTAGCTCATTAGGAGTAAGATATACACCAAGATTAAGAATAAAACTAAAAGTAATATGTTTATTATCGAATAAACCCAATTGATCTAGACAAGCATCTAATACTTCATTTATTGAAATTCTTTCAAATTCTCTAGGCAAGCCATTAGTACAAGATGCAATAGAAATTGAGTCAAGTTTATCAGTTGGAAAGTCTTTTTTATGATTATCCATAAAACTTCTTATATCCTGAAGATATAGATGTCTAGGATACGGTTTTTTATCTGCACAAATTTCTCCAGATTCAAGTTTACGAAGATATAGTTCAACGTTACACTTTACTCTTTGCTCTTTAATAATATTTAATAAAACATATCTTCCTGGATTTAGTTTATCTGTGCTATTAAGCATTGAATAACAATGTTTATAAAATTGATTAAGCTGTTCAGGACTAGCATTAATTAGATGAATCTCATCCTGAGTACCATCTTGTTTACGAGGAAATTTCCATACAAACGATTTAATGTCATTGTTCTTTGCTTCAATAGCTTCCATGAGCTTGTCTTTCATTACTGTCATAAAATATTCTTTTTAAATTATTTAATTATAATCTACATTATAAACTTATGAGTTTTCTCTTTAGGCTTTTCAATAAATTTTACAAACTGTAGTGTATTATATCTATATGGTATCATATTTTTACCATCAAACCATTTATCCATTCCAGCTCTAATTTCTAGAAAATTTAAAAATCCAACTTCATCAATCTCTATTTTACGATGATCCCAATTTGGGTATCTTACGCACATTACATACTTAGTTTCTTTTCTTACATCTTCTTCTAAGCACTCAAATACATAAGTAATGTATCCAAGTGCATCTTCTTCACTAGCCAAAAGTTTAGCTAGAATAGTCATTATTTAATATGTTCTATTTCCTTATAGTAAGTACAACCACAAGCTGCAAAATCAGAAACACATTTTTCTATACCTTTAAAGCATGGATATTTTTTACATAATTTGCACTTTCTATTAGGAAATTTTAATTTAATACCTAACTTATCTTTTTCCACAGAACTTATTTTATTAAAAATAACAATAATAAACTAGAACTAATAGTAAGTCCACCTATTTTCCAAAACAATAAAGTCTTATTTTTCTTTTTTAAAGACTTATTTAGAGAATTATTCCAATCTTTATATAGATTAATTTGAGAAACTCTAAGAGAGTCAGCTTTTATAAGAAGATTATTATCTTCTTTATAATTATTAACTTGATCTTTAAGTAATCTATTTTCAATTAGAAGTTTTCTATGTTCTGCAAAAATTAAATTAGTTTCTTTTAATTGAGAGGGTGTCAATATTATTGTTGAGTCGTTCTCTGTTCCATTCAAGATAGTTGATGAAAAAGATGTAGTCGTCGTTAATATCATTATTATTAATAACATTGACAACTTCTTTATAATACTTTTCATTTTCTTTTATTTTAATGATAGTAGTATCAATCCTCTCTCTTATAGTATCTCTTTTAATTTTTATTTTAGATATTTCAGATTCAAGAGTATCTATTTTTTTAGGGTACTCTTGAATCTGTTTTTTAGGTTTTAAAATAATAAATCCTAAAATTATATTAACTATTATAGAAAGAGCTAATATTACATTGGTTGCTTTTCGCATCCATTAATATAATTAATATATTTATTTATATTATCTAAGTAACTAGGATTGTTTTGTACTCCTATTACAGTTTTTACTATAATTTTATTCATTTTTTCTTACGTTTTTTAATTATTGGTTTAGGTACATACACCTTTAATTGAAATTCATTTATAAACTCTATAGGAACACCTATTAATTCAATTTTCTTATCTAAAGTACAATCTTTAAATTTAGTTGATATATGATCATGCTTTAAAGATAATAATTTATTTGTTTTATAATATTTACTTCCTAAAAGAGAATATCCGTTTTTCCAATATTTATGGAGACTTACCTCATAAATGAATGTTGGGAATAATTTAACTAATCCGTCTTTATATTCATACCATTCTTTACTTCCAGAAAGGCAATTCGTTTGGAGAGTATTCTTTGTCATTATACTTATACTTAGCAACCAAATTAATCATAGTTTTAGATTGCTTATCATACTGCATAAAAGAACTTAGAATATTACTAATCTTATGCATATAACAAATCATAGAATAAGTAGTATTTGGAAACTTATTATTTCTTTTTAATTGAATAATAAGTTTAGCTTTTACAGGAATAACTTTTTCTGGAATAGATCCCATATGAATTTTCTCTTTATGAGATCTTTTCAAATTACGTAAAAGTTTTCTTTCTTGATTTGTTTTGGTCCACACATTAGGATCTTTAGGAGATAGAGGTTTTGGTCTAATACCTAATTCTACCATTAAAGCATCATCATGTACATCAATCCAACCGTTATTACTAATTTTATTAGATTTTTTGTTATTTTCTTGTTTCATACTATTTAATTATATTTCGTGTTTTAAAAAAATCAAACAATATCTTACGAATACGTTTATTATTGCTAATATCATAAACATAATTCCAGTCGCCTTTCTTATAAATCCATTTAATATGATTATGATTGACGTTGTTAATAGAATATTGTTTACAAAATTTGCATTCATCCATTATATTAATAACTCCTACATTATCTATACATAAAGTATAATGTAAACAAGTTTGTTCACCTATTACAGATGTATAATTAGAATTATTAACATGTTTAGTTGTTATTTCTTTTTTAATCTCATCTAAATTTTTAGATATTTCTGAATAAATTACTAATTTATATTTTATTTTTAATATATCTAAATGATAAGCTATTAAATATGTCAAAAAACAACATCCTCCTTCATTTATATTATACAAATGATCTAAATCATTACATAAATCATTCAATGACTTTTTCAAATTACGAATGCTTACATTTTGCATAATTTTAACAATGAATTTAATTCTGATTTAAATTCTTTCATATAAGTTAAGAGAGTAATTGCTTCATTTTTATGATTGCAACTAACTCTATATTGAGCAATTTTTTTAACAGCTGCTTCTAAACTTATACCATAAGCTGCATTTTTAAATTCAAGTCTTTTATCTTTACCTTTTGGTTGAATAGTATAAAGTAACTCTAAATCAAAAATAGGATTTGATTCAGAAACTGGAATTAGTTTAAAATCAGATTCTTCAATAGTCATATTATGCAGATGTTGCTGTCCTTTGATTAATACCACCAGGACGTGTTAAACTTGATTTAACTTTCTCAGGAAGAGCGTCGAACCACTTTTGAGCTGCACGCAAATTTGCTAATTTTTTCTTGTACTTCATAATAATAACAATTAATAAATGTTAAAAATATATCTTAAAAATCTTCTAATTGAGAAGCTTTAACAGCTAATCTATCGCATATATTATTCCACTTAGTTTCATCAGAATCATCTTTTTGATGACCTCTAACGTGTTTAAATTCTATTTTGGAACATAATCTATTAACTCTTTCTAATTCTTTATCTAATATTTCCCATAATTTAATATTCTTTTTTCTTTTCCAACCTAAAGTAATACATCCAATACAATACATGCTATCAGATATTATTGTTAGATTGTCTATAGAGTTTTTAATACATTTTAATCCAGAAATGATTGCAATCATTTCCATTTGATTATTAGTACAATTCTTATATCTTTTAGAATATTCTAATATTATGGAATCATCTTTTAAAAAAATGAAAGCTGCTCCTCCCTGTTTTCTAGAGGAGCTATATGCTCCATCTGTTACTAATTTATAATTACTCATATAATAAAAAATCTCTGTAAGTTTCCTTACAGAGATTTAATTTATTTACTCATTTGTTTTCGATATAATTCATTTATATCATCCTCAGTATAACCATATTTTAATAAATAGTTATAATAACTTTTAGGATGATATGAGGCTAACCCATCAGACTCAAAATTCCAAGTATCCGAACATTCTTTTAAAGAATATAGAGGATCTTTACCTAATTTTAGTCTATGTTTAGAAATTCTTCTAAACAATCTATTTGCCATTATTTTATCCTTTTTATTAGATAAATAAACACAAATAGCCATAAATGGATTTTTCTTTTTACTTCGACTCATAATATATTTAATTATTGAACAACATTATATGTAGTGTAAGGTATTCCAGAATCATCAGCTTGAATCTGTCTTAAAACATTTTGGTAAGCTGCTTGTGTTCTAGCTCCCCACTTACCATCTACATTAACTCCTAGCATTTTTTGAATGGCAGCAACTTGACTAGGATCAACTCCTGCTTTAGCTGCATTATAATCGAATATATCACTATATCCAGCTAAACGTGCATCATTACCAACATTACCTAATAGTTCTCCTTGAGAACTATAAATATTACCATCAGAACCTTGTATAAAATCATTTACATAGTTAGATCCATTATAGTAATATGGAGTGCCATCTTCTCCTATCACAAATCCTGGAGAATCTGCCTATTTTTGTGAAGTAATAGCATTAGTATTTTCTGGATTCTCTTCTTCTCTACCTGATGCTGCTAATCCTGCACCTAAACCCCAACCTGCTAGATTAAGAGCACCAAATGATAATGTAGGATGTTTCTTTACAAAATTAACTACTCTATTATCTTTTAATTTTGAAAATATTTTCTATCCTACTGATTCACCTTTTGGAACTAATCTAGTAGGATTAGGATCAGGTGACGTTTCATAATTTTTTGGTTCTGTTAAGCGTCTTCTTTTCCCTGCATTTCTAACTCTACTTACGAGTTTAGAATTAGCATTAGGTGATTTTATATCTTTTAATTCAACTGTTTTTGGAGTAGATTTTGGAGCTACATATGGATTTTTTCCAGATGAACCAGCTCCTAATTTATCTCTTAATTGATTAAATCTTTCTGCAGTCTAATCTACTCTTTCTGTTAGTTTTTCTGTTTCTTTTTCAAGTTTTTCACCAGATTTAGTTATTCTTTCTGCTCCTCCACCTCTTCTATGTATTCTTATATTCATATTTTTTATTTTTAAGAAAAATTATCATCAGTAAGCATTTTACCAAAAATATCTAATGTACTATTATTAGCAAAAGTTTTTATTTGATCTAACTCTTTAGTATCCATACCTAAATATTGCGAAATTTGTTGATCTGATAATCCTTGATTTTTAGCTTGATTATATATATCAGCATATGGTTTAATTTTTTCTTTAGTTTTATTTATGTTACCATAAGCATCATACATAGTATATGCTGTTTTAGGTAATGAAACCATCATATATCCTTTTAATGCTTTTGAACCAAAATTATTAATTGGCTACCAAGCTTTCAATCCTTTATCTACTGTCTTAATTGCATTAGCTGCTTTAGCGGTTCTGGCTGCATTTCTACCAATAGAAGCTAATCTTAATCCACCTTTTAGTACACTTCCGACATTTCCTACTAATGGAAGTGCAAATAATGTATTAATTAAACCTTCTTTAATATCACCTTTTTTAAAGTTTTGATAAGCATCCATCGCAGATAATGCATTTCCTACATATGGTGTCATATACGCAGCTGTACCAAGTAATTCAGATGATTTATTTCCTAATTTATGTCCAACCTTTTCAGAAAGCCATTGTGTAAATTTACCAGCATAAGATTCTGGTCCAGAATCCTAAGCAGTTTGCTATTGAGCTGCTGGTTTTACGCCGTAAGCCGTGCCATTTACTGTATTTCTCCAGACATTATCTTTTCCTAGAAAATAAGAATTTCCATTTTCATTTTTTATTTTAGTTGTTATATCATTAGAATCGGGTCTCCATCTACCATTCTAATTAACTAAACCAGACATCATGGCTTGATTATCTAATGTTGAATCTATTTTTCGTCTTTTGGCTTCAGCTGCCCATTCTTTAGTAATACCTTTACCTCTGGTACCAATTTTAGTAGTTGTTCCATCAGAGTTTAGCTATAAATAGTCACCAGTTTTAGTTAAAATTCTATTACCTAACCTTATTTGACTACCATCAGCACGTCTCCATCGTTTGGCATTTTTGTCATAAGTAAATCCATTCATTATTATGTAAATTATTTATTAATAAACCCATATCCAAAACCTAATTTAGTTACAAGATATTTTTCTGAATTTCCTAATTTTTTACGAAGTCTTGAAATAGTTGTATCTACAGTTCTATTTGAAACATTAGTTTTCCAAACAGAATCTATTAATTCTTTTCTATTAAATACTTTATTTAAATTATTAGGTTGAATGAAAAATTTAAGTAATAGAAATTCATTTTTAGTTAGATTTATTATTTCATTATTAATTTTACATTCAATGATATCTAAATTAAGTTCAATATTTTTATATGTAAGTGTATTCATATTATTTAATTATTAATTGTACTCTTAGATGGATTCCAACCATCGACACATGCTTTAGGAAAGCACTGCTCTATGCAACTGAACTCCATAGGTGGGTTCCAACCATTGAACTGCTGTTTTATCGCAACTGAACTATAAGAGCATAAAGGGTACTTAATACATATAATACTAAGTACCCTTGTAAAGATAATAAATTTTTTTTAATTACAAAACACTTTATGTATCCTAATTAGTATTTAATTAAATATTTAAATTATTAAACATATTATCTTCCATCCATACATTAGAACCGATTTGATCACCATTATTTGTTTGATTAATAGATAATGAATGTATAGCCTGTATACCAAAACAGAGTTCTTCAGCTAATTTAGGAGGATAACAAGTGTGCATTATCATTTCTAAAGATATATGTTCTTGATCCGAATAATATCTTTTAGAAAATTCTAATATTCCATTAAATATATATATCCATAATAAAATCTTTTTGAAATTATAAGTAGGACGAAGAAACCTAAATTCAATAGTTTTATTAACATTATAGCATAAGGCATTAATGAAATTACACCAGAAGTAACGAGTTTGCACATTCCATTTACGTTTACGCTCTATATCATTTGGATGAGCTTGTGTAAAACTACCAAAGAAATTTCTTCCTACTAAACCTTGATACATTTCATCAAAATTATTATAAAATTCTAATTCTTTACAATAATTTTTTCCATTAGATTTGTATTTATTACTAAAGAAAGTAAGTTTTGGAAGAATTTTACACAATTGAGGTTCTAATAACTTACATACTTTATACAATTTATAGATTTTATCAGGAATTAAAGGATAACCTCCAAAATGAATATGTAATGAACATTCTTTATTAAAATCAGTATACTCTTTAAGAGTATCAATTTGCTGTTTTAAAAGAGATATACCGTCATTACCTTTTAATATAATTGTAGAATATTCAGGAGCTGTAATTGAACCGTCTCTTAAAGGAATTAATCCATCACGAAAACAAATATCTTCTGGAATATAACCTAAAGACGCTTCAAATTCTAAGCCAAATGTATAATTTAAATAATCAGACAATTTATAATGAACTGACTTATCTTTTATTATTTGTTTATCATTAAATAACTTAAAATTTTCTACAGCTTCGTATCGTTGTCCAATAAAATAAGGAAATTCTCCAAAACCTTTTATAAGCTGGTGTTGAATAACTTCATCAGAAGTCATATTAAAAGGTAAGAAATACATTCCTCTTCTTTTACTAAATAACAATTTATCTTTAAAAATATCTAAACTAGTTAAGAATACTCTAATATCATCACGTATTTTAATAAACATCTTTACTAAAATATTTTTGTAATTAGTATATCCAAAAATAATTTGATTATTTTTATATTCTACAATAATTTTTACACTATCACCTTTATCTATCCATTCTTTATTTACTTCATCAAAGACTTGCATTCTTCTTTAATTTTTTTGAAATCATAATCTATTTTAGAATCATTTAAAGATGAAAATCCCATAATACAACCCTTACTATAAATTGTACTTCTTTTAAATCCTTCAAGAAAATTCACAGTAGATGTAGATGTAAGCATACTAAGTTGTCCAGTAAACAAAACACTATCAAATGGAGATATAGCTTTATACCAAATTCCATTACTTTCATAAATTCCATCTATACTAAAATATCTAATAAGATTATTGAATTTTTTGTCAAAATTCTTATCCTTATATTCTTTTTTAAGAACAGATAGAAATTTATAACAAACAGAATTCTTTAAAGCAACTCCATTCCAAAAGTATATTTCTCTACATTTTGAATAATTTGAAGATTCATTTAAAATCATACCATACTCAGTTAATATGATCTTTCCATGAAGTTTCTTACAATTAGACGAATATGTATTGTTAGTATAATTCAATGAAATAAAATAATTATAATCATCTACGTTTTGCCAATTAAACGAATTAATAATAGAAGTTAACGGCTTTTCTCTAACAATATTATCTCTAGAAATACTTTTTATAGGTATTAATTTTCTTCCTTTAAACTCAAATATACAGTTTGTATTTATATCAATTACATTGAGTTCTGGTCTAAGAGCATACAAATAAGACGAAATAGATGAAAATACAAGTTCTTCTTTTTCTGAATCTATACAACAATATAAAGGACGCTCTTCGCTAGCTTCTTTATCATATTGTAGTTTTTTAGATGCTCCTTTAAAAAGAAGTACTTTTGGACTTTCATATCTATAATCTATTATTGCAAATACAGCACCTCCTACATATTCATTTAAAGATTCGTATCCAGAATAATAGAATATATTAGCCATAACTTGTGAATCAGTTAATCCTTTAATATCAATATTAGGGATATACTTTTTAGCTAATTCTTCATAGTTATAGATTGTACCGTTGTGCATTAGTACATATTCTACCTTTCCGTCTTTATTTGAAATTACTACAGGTTGAGCTGTTGCTTCATTAATTGCTCCAACAGATGCCTTTCTACAATGTCCAAAAGCGATGGTACTTTTCTTAACAGTATTTAGAAACTTATTCTTAACAAAGAAATACTGAAACCATTTATTAACAGTTTTTGTACCATATTCATAATTACCATCTATAAAATAACCACAAGAATCACCACCTCTAGTATCATTAGCAATACCTAATGTACAAAAAGTTGTATAATCAAACTTTCTAGGTCGAGTATTTACAATACCCCAAATTCCACACATATTTATACTAAATTATAATTGTTAATTAATCTTTTAGCCAAAACAGCATCACTATTATTTATAGCACTTTGAACTTCTACAGAATTTGGAATATCAAAAGAATCTTCATATGCTTCAATAGCTTTTAATATTTGATTCCAAACAAACATAAGCTTTTTGGTAGAACTCATCATAGAAGAACTTAACGTTCTATATTCAAGTCCATATTTTGTTAATCTAAAACAACCTGCTTTACCATAAAGAGAACGTCTTCTTGTATCTTTATCTTTTAATACTGAAGGAATACCTAAATATACATCAAGATATTTAATTAAAGACAAAGATGTATCAATATTAGGATTTTCATATCCAATATGAATATGAAAGCCTGCTGATCTGATATTTGTTTTATTTCCCTCTGGCTTAGGATTAGCTTTTTTAGTATAGACATTATAATCTACATCACAACCAAACTGCTTAGCTTGATCAGATTGTAATTCTGATTCAGGAACAGCCTGAGAAGCTATACATTTAATCCTATAATCAGGATTAATGTTCTTTACAAATTTATCAATATAATTTTTCATATATTGAATATTTGTAACAAAATCATTTTCTGTATTTACTGGTGGTATATTAAATTCTGCAAGAATATTATCAGTTTGAAGACCAAAACCTTCTGGCATATTATCATCTCTCCAGGGTTTACCTTTTATACCTGGTATAAAAGGAATAGCAGAGACAACTTTATTAGTTTTACTATTTATAATAAAAAGTTCTGGATCTGCTCCAATTGTTATATTATGCAATGCCATTTACCAAATCTTTTATAAGGTTATTAATCATTTTAGCAACAATAGATTCTGGAATCATTTCTGGATGACCTTGTACAGCAAGACATTTAGGTAATCCATCTTTATGATAAAAGACTATTTCTGGTTCTTTATAATAAATTCTTTCATAATCAATTTTATCTCCCATATAATAGTCACTATTTATTCCATACGAATAATATAAAATATCATAATCATTATCATTTAAATCAAAAGGATATTGCATTTGATGATGAGTTGATGTGATTTGATATATTTTATTACCATCTGTTATACCATGCGTATATCCTATTGCATGATTATTTACATCCTGAACAAGCTTTCCGCCGTTCATGACACAGAGAAATTGACTTCCCCTGCATGCTCCATAACAAACTTGCTTAGAAGGATCAATTTTATCGAATATTTCTTTCTCAAAATTATCTCGTTCTACGTTATTAAAAGTTGTTCTATATTTTTTACAACCATAAAAAGAAGGTGTAACATCTTCTCCACCAGTAAATACTACCAGTTGAGCATCTTCTAATTTATTAACTATTTCAACATCTTCGATGAAATTAACATAGTCAACATCACCGCCTACAACATATACTTTCATTTCTTATATATATCTTTATAAGTTTTTAAATAAATAGGTTTTCTAAATTCTTCATATAATTTGTCATCATACCAATATTCTATATCTCTTATAGATAGATTATTAATAGAGTCTGGAATCACTTCTCTCCTATATTTAAGAGCTTTGTAAATAGTGTTTAGTTTCCTAATATCACTTAACTTTTCACGTAAATCCTTTGTTTTTAAAAATTCAACTAATGCATTATCTTCTGGAACTTGATGTAATCCACTTAAATCGTCATCACAATAACATCCTAAAACGAGATTAAAAATATTTGCGATAGATGTAAATCTAAAACAATCTTCATTTTTTAGTTTATAAGTATCTAATAATAGGACATTATAAGGAAATTCATAAGTATATCTTAACCAAGTAAGTAAGTATTTATGAAAAGTTCCAGGGACATTTTCTAATTTTAAGTCAACCTTATATACATTCCAGCATTCATCAGAATTATTATAATTATCATCAACTTGATGATAATTGGATAAATCATGTACTGCGAATTTAAAAGGATAAAGAATTTGTGCTTGTTTTAAATGATTTTCTAATTGATTCTTTGTAAGAAAACATGCATTTGATTTATGATATTCATCTGCCAATTTAGTATCTTTATAAAGTATTACACTATAATTAACACTCATATTATTTGAATAAGAATTTTTAAATACATAACCAAAACAAGCGTTTGCTTCTAGTGAATGATAAATATCACCTTCACAAGAATATTCTGTATGATAATCTAAATAACAAAAATTATTCATAATAAAAAAATGCAGGGAGAAATTAATCTCCCTGCAATAAATTAAAAGTTTACGTGACTAATACGAACTGGAGTTGTAATACTAGAATACTTTGCAAAATCAAATGCATCTTCACGGAATGAAGTTTCTAGTACATACAAATCGTTACCCTTAGTTGTAAGAATATGAGTACCTTCTTTTACATTGTAAAGAGGACTCTCTTCATTAACTAAACAACGATAATAAACGTTGTTTTCTTCTGCATACTTTACGATTGATTCAGTTGAGTAAGAATTAACAGGATTCTTTGTGTACAAAATAGTTTTAACCATTGTGTAAAAATTTAAAAAGTTAATAAATAAATAAAATATACAAAAAATAGCTGACCCAATTAAGTGTCAGCTACAAATTAGCTTATACGTTTTAATATATTTGTATACTCAGGATGAGTTGCATATCCAATTTTATTTAGGAATTTATAATAATTACCACCCTTGTATTTACTAGATATTCTATCTTTGTAGTCTTTCACACATTCAGTCCAATGTGAATATTTTTTATAACTATTACCTCTTTTAAGTCCAAAAATATTATTATGTGTTTTAGTTAATTTAGACTTAAAATTTCCAGATTCCAATTTAGCTTGTGCTAATACAATATTACCATGTGGAATATTATGTTTAGCAATTTCTTCTTTTAAATTAGCTTCATTAAGAACCTTCTTATGTTTAATAATAGGTTTAACTGTTGAATCTTTTGATATAACTTTTACTGAATCTTTTACTATTTCAATTTGAATAGTATTTGTTGGGTTAGCAGATGTTTTAGGTGGAACTAATAACATAGAAACTATTCCTAAAATTATGCCTACTACTAAATAAAATCCGTTTTGATAAATCTGTTTTCTCACAATAATTGTTTTTTATTAATAAATGTTAATCTAAATTAGCGTACATTTCTAAGTATAATACAAATAAGTACTAATAAAATTAGTATTGCTATAACAAACTCACCATATAATGGTAATAATACTAACCACCATGACCAATTAATTACACCAACTAATTTTAATACTATAAACGCTAATCCTAATAAACTAAGAAATGTTATACTTCTATTAGTAACAATTTTTTCTTTCATAATCGTTTATATGTTCCATCAGAAAATATAACTTTAGTTAATCTTTGATGTAGAGGTCTATAATAATTTGAAGGAGGATAGTAAGAAATTACTTTTGTGTCTCCAGATAATATAGAGGTTTTTACTACAACTTCTTTGTATCTGTCAAAATCAGATACGCAATAGTATTCAATAGTAAATACCAAACTAACAATATCTTTCCAAGTATCATTTGCTATTATAGTTTTGATATATGGTTTATTATTAGAATCATAATAACCTTTAGCAGATAATACTTTTTGAGAAAATGAAGGGATAGTTATAAGAATAAGTAATAAACTCAATAATATCTTTTTCATAACTTGTAAGCTTCTTCTAATTCTTTAATCCAAGATTTGTAAACATCAACAAATGGTTGATTCATCATGTCGTGTCTAAGTGCGTAATTTAACAAATAATTTAATTCTTGAGCATCCATAAATTTAATTATATTATAACATTTTTCTAAAAATTCATCAACTATAGAATCGTTATAAAAACAATCGACTCCATATTTACATTGAGCTATTCTGGCTACATTATATTTATGATCAATATAATTAAATATTTTTTGACCATAACGCCAATTAGAAGGATATTCTTTGATACCTTCTAATACTTCATTTTTAAACTCTTCAAAAGTCATAATAATATGTTAAATTCTTAATTATAGCTATTAATTTGGTTTTCAATAAATACTGTTCTTGTAAAACATAATCTGTATTTTTTAAATATATGTTTAATTTATCCAAGTTTGTTTCATTTATAAATTTATATTTTTCAAAAGCTTCTTTTTTAATTACATCTAAACTTTTTATTTGATTGGTTTTATCATTTAAACAGTTTACAAAATACTTTTGATCAAATATGGTGTTTATAAAATTATCTCCACAATAAATAGGAATACATCCAGCTAAATAACTATCAAATATTTTTTCAGTAATATAATATCTATGTTTTACATTTTCAAAGCAAATATTAAATTTACTTTTTTCTATGAATGATATTTTATCATAAATGATATTATTAAATGCTAATCCTCCTTTTATTATATTATCTGAAATATTATTACCAATTTCAATTCTTTTTTGTATTAAATTTAGATCATTTATACAATAATCTGGATAATTTTTCAAATTAAAATCATAATATTTATTTGATGTATTATTTGAAACAACTATTGAGAAATCATAATCTTTCTTATTTAAAATCTTATGTTTAAATTTCTCATTTAAATTTTCATAAATATTATCATTATAAATAGGAAGTAAACATTGAACGTTTATAATTTTTTTATTGTTTATATCAAATATTTCATCTGGTTGAAATGATATAAAAATATCAACATAATCACTATAAACTTTAACTAATGATTCAATATCTAAACATTCACCACATATAAAAATAACTAAATCTGATTTTTGTTTTATTTTTTTCAAATTAAAAGAAACTAGTTCAACTGTTAAATTTTGAGGAACAATTTCTTCTAATATTTTATATAATGAAGAATTTATACTAAAATTATCCCAAACACCATTTAAAATTATCATATTACATTACATTAATTATTATTGAGCCTCTGATAGGATTCAAACCTACGACCGATGGAGTACAAAACCATTGCTCTATCAACTGAGCTACAGAGGCATAAACCCATAGTTTGTATTCAGGGACTATGGGGTTTCCATGGAAATAATGTTTCAGATTGGACTTGAACCAACGACCTCTAGACCACCTGGTACTCTAACCACCTGAGCTACCGAAACATTGTTGGGACACTAAGAATCAAACTTAGATTATCTGCTCCAAAAACAGATGTAATAATCATTATACTATATCCCAAAATATTTATCCGATTATAAAATTATTATCTATATTACCAATAGCAAAATAACCTTTCTTTGCTTTTTGGGATTGAATTTGTCTTCTAATCTTTTCTTCTTGTGATATTTTCTTTTTCATATCATAGTTTGTTTAAAATTAATAATAAACCTATAACTTAATGAGTATGTCTAATTAGTCTAGTAAGTCTTACGCTTTTCTACACCCATCAAGAACTCATCAGAGGTTATAGGGAATCAAATAATGAGCTAGCTGGCTAACAAAGAATCGAACTTTGATTAATTGATTAACAGTTTTATCTTTCTATATAAGATTTTTCAAAAACTTCCGCAGCTTTCTGAGCTGCATTTTCATCTGATATAATTTCCTGTGGGCATAATGTAAGACCTGCGTGAATTTCTCTATGACAATTAGAACAAACTAACACACATTTATCTACTTCAATTTTTGCTTTTTCAAAAGATTTAGTACCTCCTGAAATATTAAAATCTTTCTAAGATGGATCTAAATGATGAAATTCTAATGCAGATATACATTTATTATATCCACAAATTTGACATTTACCTCCTTTATATTCAATAAGTTTTTCTTTAGTCTTTTTATAATAGGATTTTTCAATATCTTTTTTAGGAATATTTTTAATTTCCCTCATTTTAATCTTTCCTTTTAATCTACTATAAGATATTTTAAATTCTTTCGCAACAATTTTAATATTATGACATTCGTTATATCTATTTTGTATTTGTTGCAACAATTCATCTGTGAGCTTTTTAGGAGGTTTTTTAACATATTATGTTCTTTTAAGATTTTAATTATAGTATTTTTACATACTCCAACTTTATCTTGAATCTATTTATATGTATTACCTTCTAATCTCAGTTTAATTATTAATTCTTGTTTTTCTTTAGATGTATTCATAGTACTCAGGGTGGGGGTTGAACCCACATGAACCAATTACGCTTTCTACAATGTATAAGATTGAGGCGATACCCGAGTATTAAGCTATTCAATAAAATGAATAGCGAGCCTTAGCTTTTTCCATCTAAGGGTGACACAAGTGAACTATCTCAGACTCGAACTGAGGACTCTCGCTTTAAAAGAGCGATACTCTACCAACTGAGTTAATAGTTCATTATAAAGTTGGTGTTTTCATTAAACTATCCTCCATCATTTCTGAGAAGTGTAAGGGGCGAACCTTATATCTCCAACTTTATTAAAAAATTCCAACTTACTTACGTCCTACTCATTACGCTCAACGCTAGCACGGAGTTACAGTACTTAACACATTTAGTAATGATTATAGTGAAATACCTCCCGTGTAAGTTGGAAGCACAACCCTAACAGCGCTCCTTGGCACTTAATAGCCGTGGTCTGTTACCCTATTCAAACACGTGAACAGGATTCTTGGGATTCTGGTTTGGTTGTCAATACTTCAATCCCTTGTTTTTTATATATTAGAATTATCGCGATTTGATAGAGAATAAAGTTATTACATATCATAATTCTCCGTTTCGTCTAGTCGTTACCTGACCCTTTCCTATATCAAATTCTAATATTTTATTATTCCTTTATCTTTTAATGAATTTTTTTGTTAACAATCTCCTTGTTCATAACACCTATCTTGAAGATTTCTTAACAACCAATCATCTGATGAATCTGAACCTTGATAAGATGATGCAATTCTTCTTGATTCTATAATTTCTTGTCTTTTTAGTTCTTCAAAACCTTCATATTCATTTGCCATAAGTGTAAAGTTTTTTCCACTAATGTGGAATATAATTTTTATATGTTTTACTTAAACTAAGTAGCTTCAGCGAGAATCGAACTCGCACGGACATTTCTGCCCAATGGATTTTCTTACCACACTTGCTTTTACACAAGCAAACTTAAAAATGTTCTCGTCTACCCTATGGCGCCACATCTTGAACTATTCAGGCGCTTTTGTTCTTTTTTAAGTTTTTGTGGTCTGGACTATTTTATTACCATATTAGAAATCTTGCAAGTAACATATATAAATATTAATCTAATCCCTTAATATAATATAAAGATTTTAGTTAATTTTATATATGTATTTCTAACTTAGGTATCTCCTCTATAGTCTCTACACATTTATGAAACTCTCACTATCACATTGAGTAATAAACCCAACCGAGGTCATAAAGTTTCAATTTAGCTCGTCATCACCAAAGTCCATGTCACCATGAACGAGGCTTCTGTCGCAATTATTATTTTGAGCTATCGGGTTGAAGGTCATGGCACCACTGGCAACCCTTAGCGGATTTTTACCGCATTACGAAATCTCTTCAACCATGTTGAGATTTCCCTCTTGATTAAATGTCAAGCGCTCGTATCTTTAATTGTTTGATTAGGGAGATTCTACTCTTATAATTTCTTATAAGGCACTCAAATTCCTTATTACTAAGGTTCTAAAAGTCCATCGTGTCTACCAATTCCACCATGAAGCCAATATTATTTTTTTATTCTTCTTTCATACTATCAACTTGAAGACCAGCTACATAGTCTTCGTAATAGTCTTTTAATTCTTCATCAGTCATTTGATTACTTCTTTCTGAATTGCACATAATTATAAATTTATTATTTTTGTTAATTTAGTTGATGTATAAGGAATCGAACCTTATAAATGACCATCACATCAAAGATATTCTCCATTTGAGAATATCTATTAAAGTTTAATCTTACTTTCTAATAGGAATCATACAACTAGGAGTCATAAAAGGTGATTCACTAATCTGCTTAAAATACTGTTTGATAACTCTTTTAATAGTTTTCATAATTTTAATTGACTTTAATTAATACTTATTTTATCTAAAAAATATAAAGAGTTTCTTAATACCATTCTCAAAAATTATCAAGAAAACTCTTTATATGTTGCCTAAGCCTGCTATCAATTAAGGAAGATAGTCAATCCCGAGCATTTTCATGTTGAAATTACTGCTATAAAGTCACTAGTTTATGGATAACATAGAAACCTGAGAATATTAGTAGGGTAGACAAGACTCGAACTTGCGACATCTAGTTCCCAAAACTAGTACACTACCAACTGTGCTACTACCCTTTTGGCAGAGATGGTAGGAATTAAACCTACATTATCAATACATCTCTGTAATAAGCACACTTTTCAGTGTGCGTTTAGAAAATTAATCAAGACACAAAGTAGTGTCAATTTCAGCAGAATCTACTGAATCTACCGAATCTACAGCAACTGTGTCAGTATCAGCCTTATCAGACTTTACCAAATTACCACATGATGCGAACGAAATTGCTGTAAAAGCAGCAAATACAAAAATTAACTTTTTCATTTTAATAAAAATTTAATTAAACATATTTTATCTACGCTACATTCTTAGATGGATTAATAGGACTCGAACCTATACTACAATGTGTGCTACCAATTACACCATAATCCAAACGCTAAAATACTTATTCACATAACCATTTTAGCTAATAAACATTCAATCCAACAATACGTGAAGGAAGTGGGACTCGAACCCACAAGAGCATAATGCTAACAGTTTAGAAGACTGTGACGCTTCCAGTTACGTGCTATTCCTCCAATATAATATAAAAATAATTGCTAGGTTCGTGTCTATTTCACTGATTCCGTCGCATTGAGATTAAGGCTACCAATGTGTGCCGCAATGTTCCTGGGCATAACTATTTTACTCAGCTAACTATACAATTATTCTGGACAGATAGAGTCTTGTAAAAATTAGTATCTATTCTCACGAACCAATACTAATCGTGTTCAATAACAAATTGAACATTCTAACTAAATAAACATTTTAATTGTTGTTTTTGTGCAGTGTATCAGACTCGAACTGATATATAATAACCTAACACTGCAAATGCAAGCTCTATTCTCACGAACTGAACTTACTAGTAAATCATTTAAAAATGATTTACTTTTAAAACGAAATGAAATGAAAAAATAGAGAGCAGCGTACCAGAATCGAACTGGCATATTCTGCTTGGAAGGCAGACATAATAACCTTTATACTAACGCTGCAGGTGTAAGTTCTATTTTCACAAACTGAACTTACAAACAATGCCTAATTTTAAATTGATTGTATATAATTTTTAAAATATAGTTAAGATTTTACTTTTTACTACATCTTAAAAGATTTCATAGCAAATATAGTGATTAGTGAATAATTTCCAAAATTCAATTATATTAAAAAATGTGAATAATTTAAAGTAATTATTTTTTAATATACGAATTAAAAATTTTATCTAATAATGTGTTAGCAATATTAAATGTATTTATATCTTCTTCTAGTATTAATTGTTTTACAACATTTGTAATCAATTCTATTGCTTTATCTTTAGGTAGAGAACTTACAATATTGTTATTATCAATATAGAATTTAATTCCATTAGAATGTGTAAAAATTTCTTTCATAATTAATTTATTTTTGGAGATTATTTAGGATTCGAACCTAAATTTCTATCAATGATAGTATCTTTCCATTTAGATGAATAATCTCTTATTAACAAACAACAAATTATAGCATATTCATTTTTGCTTTTATAGTCTTTATGTTTTTATTATATATATTAAGAGCAGAACTTTTCCTTCTATGCAACAATTTAGTAACATATTCAAGATTCTTTTGTATATTAAAAGGATGAACATAAAGAGTATAACACAACAACGTAGCTTCTAATTCAGTCCATTTTGGATTACCATTGTTATGGTTTGACCTACTGTTATAAGAACTTACATGTTCTAATAAGTCTTTTAATCTATTAATACTATCTTCTGAGTAAGTCATAGATAAAAGATTAAGAACTGCAATCTTCTTATTGATAGCAGTTATATCTTCACGAATTAACTCTAAGTAAAGCTTATTGTATTTACTAATTAGAAGTAAATCTTCTACATTAATACCAGCTTTGTAAAGAATATCTAAAAGTATGCTTTCTGTTTTCATTTTTAATCTAAATTTTAAAAACACTCCTATTCTCACGAACCAGAGCGTTACGCTTATGTTAAATCTTATTTATTTGAGTATAGTTTTACTATTGTCTTAAATTCTATCTTCGATATACTTCCATCCATCTTTCGTATAGATTTCAGTAGTACCATTTCGGTAAGTATAATCGTAATCAGCTTCTACCTTCATATCGTAAGGTGTCTTTTTTCTTTCACCTGAAGCAATATAAAGAATACGTTGAATATCTTTTTCAGGCATTTTTCCTTCAAACTTAATAGCACACTCTTTATGAGGATCTACATAAAGTGAAAGAAAAGGATGTTCAGTTGACATAGAAGAGTTAACTGAAATAGCGTCAAATAATGCTTTGTTTTTGATCTTGTTAATGTTTCTAATAACCATCTTTGTAATCTTTTAAGTTAAAAATTGTTCGTCTAATTCCGAGCTGCCAACACTTTAATAGTGATTTTAATCGTAGTAGTCCATATCAACATCACCACAACTCATAGCTTCTTCTGCTACACTTTTAGCATAGTCAAGATAGCTACTTAAGAACAAACTAACTTCTGAAAATTCTTCAATATTACCTTCAAATTTATAAGGTGTCATTGATTCAATAAAAGTTACTGCCCTCTTCATTTTATCAGTAACTTTTCTATTATTTGTTCTGGCTTTACTAATCTTCCAATCAGGACGATTAGCTAGATTTCTAAAAGCATCTGCTAATGAATATGATTCAAATTTAGCAAGAAACTTACCTTCAGTATCTAATACTCTGTAAAGTTTTTCTGTATACACAACTTTTAAGTAAATTAATTTTTTGGTTTAATACCATAAGCAAGACATCCAAATCTGATGTCTGTGTCAATATTTGAACCGTTAAAAACTATTTCTTCTCCATTAATAGATGTTAAAGTAATACCTATGGGTAATGAAGGATAGAGATACAATGGAATCAAACGAAGTCCAATAGTATTTCTCTCATTAGCAGCCATCTCATCAAATTCTTCCTTTGTAATATATCCTTTATCTAATTCAGATTGAAAATGAGAAATTTTTTCTTCAACATCTTCTTCAGATTGCCAACATCCAAAATGCAAAGCTTTACACTGACTTTCTGTAAGAGTATTCCAATCAATATCTTTCTTAAACTGTTCTTGAACTTTTTTCCAAGCATTATTGAACTCTTTCTTTTTAAATTCTTTGTCCCAATTATATACTTGAATACATGCAATTTTATTTGCAAGCCATGTTAAAGCATAATTAACTTTATTTTCCAATGAAATTTGTTCCATATTGTTTTGGATTTTCTAATTCTAGATATTTTATATTATTATAAATATTATTTATGTTTCTAAATAATTCTAAATCATCAGGGTCAGAATTTGCATATATAAAATTAAGTACATCATTACTAATTTTAGGATCTTTTATTTCATGTACTTGTCTTTTTAATTCACATAACAGTGTAATCAAAGAGATAACATCACTTTTAGTTAAAATGAATTTTGAATACATATTATTTTGGATTTAGAGATCATGATAAAATTTAATTTCATCATCATTGTAACCATGATCAGCACCAATTACATAATGTTGATTATTATACATTCTCTGATAAATATCAGGAAACCATTCTCCTGTTCTTCTAGATTTAACGAGGACTTTAGTATAAGGTCGAAATTTATTATATTTTGCTTCCATAATTTATTTTTTAAAATATATTGTATCGTTAATGTTATATTGCTTATCTGTTAGAAAAATAACATGAGTATATACACCACTTTGTTTATGATTCTGAATAAGTTTAATAGTTACTCTATTACCATTTTCAACTTTTTCAATTCCAATTACAACTCCTTTATCACTAGGAAGGTAGCATACATAATCACTCTCACAAGAAGTCATAAATGATAATAAAATAGCAATTATGCTAAATTTTAATACTTTCATATTATTTTATTCAAATTCAACAGGTTCATCATTCCAAGTTAAATTCTTTCCTATTAGTTTCTTTATACTACCGTATGGAAGTTCTTTTGGTTCGTCAACATAAGGTCCTGCTCTAAAACCTTTCCAATATTCAACTTTTTCATCACTGCTGATATGTACACAAACACGATATGGCTCATAATCAAATATAAGTTCATCACCGTGTTTTCCACAAGCTAACCATGACATAATATTTTAAATATTAATTACTACTATATTTAATCTTGTTCAAGTTCTACTGGTTCATCCTCCCATGTAAGATTTCTACCAATGAGTTTTTTAATTGAACCTTTTGGAAGATTTACCCAACCACAATATTTGTCATCTGTCCATTCATATGTAACTATATCATTATCATCAATCTGGAACACGTTTTCATAAATACTTCTATGTGGTTTATTATTGAATATATATTCTGTACCATCTTTATTTACTGCTAACCATGCCATATTAAAACTGCCAATGATTAATAATTTCAAAATCTTTCAGATCACCATATTTAGCTTTAGTAATAAGCATACCAAAATATTTTCCAAAGTGTTCAGCAATTTCTTTATTAGCACATCCTAAAAATCCCATAGAAGGATTAGCAACACCTGCACCAGTTGAATAAATAAAGTTAATTAACCCACCACCAGTATTAGGATAAGCAGTTCCAGCAAGAACGTAATATAATTTTCCTTTATTTGTAATTAAACCTATCACTTTCATTATACCTTTATCAAGCTCATCTTCGTAATATTTAGAAGTTGAAGCAATAATAGGATTGAAAGGAAAATAAATTTTAGAATTGTTTAAATTTTCAGTTAGACTTAATTCATAATCTTTATTGAGTGCTTTTCTTATGATATTAAGCTCAAACATAGCAGCTGTAGCTTTACTTATACGTTTTATTTCATTAGATTGATCAGACAAAGTATTATAGTCAAGATCAAGAATTTCACAAGCATTTTGAAACGTTTTAATTCTTTCAAAAGGCTTTAATTCTAATTCTTTTTCGTCAAAAGCTTGAAGTGCTATTTCTTTAAGTGATTCATTATTGCTATTATACCATTCTCTCGCCTTTTCAATACTAATTGTTATATTTCTTTCCATTTTATTTGTTTTAATTATTTATTCAATACTTTATAAATATAATAATTTTGATGTTCAATCATTTCATCAGCAAATTTAATACTATTACTTATATATGTAAGAAGTTTATTAGGATTAAGTTTCTTACTTTCAACTCGGATAGTTAAATTAGTTAATTCACTTAAAGATCTACTCATAAAATAATTTTTAAAATATTTATAAGCAGTTCTTTGAAGTTTAGCTCTTGCTAACTTTTTAGCAAATTCTTCATTATTAACATCTGTAGGTGATTTTATGCAAAAATCACTTTCAACTATATAATGAATTGTAAATCCTCTAAAAAGAATTTTAAAATCTCCTTTACATATAGTACTATTATTCTCTTTATTAATAGTATAATTTATAGCAACAGTAGATAATACAAATCTTTCGCCTCGATTTATTTTATTAATAATTTCTTTTTTCATATTAAAATATTGTAAATTTATGATTATTCTTTAATGCCAAATGGTGTACCATCAGCAAACTTGTCTGATGCAAAAAGAGTTTTGAATGAAACACCGTCATTATTTGAGAAGAAGCAACCCTTATCATCAATTTTTGATATGAAATAGAAGCATTTCTCAGATATGGATTTTGTCCATCCAAACGGCTGGTGCTTCAACATTTCCTGCCAACATTCTTCTTTGTTAGCAAATGGTCTATATTTTGGTTCTGGTTTGATACGATATTTATGAATGGGTGAATCAAAACTTAATTTATCTTCTTTATTGTAAAAATCATCCCATTTATCATCTATACTTTTAAATTGTATTGTTTTACCTTCTGCAAATGCTTGTATGATAGGTAATAATTCTTTTGCTTGTTCTCTTGTCATTTTTATTAAAGATTATAGCTGTTAAGCATAAGTTAAACAATATTAGTTATTTTCTTAATTTGTGAGCATAATCCATTGCTGACTTTTTAAATGCTTGTACTTCTTCTTTGTCTGCAATTTCAAAATCACAAATCTTTGAATAGAGATCTTTTGCATATTCATCACCAGAAGCCATATTTTTAATATAAGTATTAACTTCATCTTTACTATTGGAATAAATACTTATCAGTTCTCCTCCTGCATAATTACCTTGCTCTTCTCCAATAGAAACAATTTTGCCTTTGAATAAATAAGCATATTTATACCACTTTCCTCTTGGAGAATTTCCAATAATAGATTTGATTGTTGAAAATGCACCATTTACATATTCATGATACCGTTCACTTTCCTCTATAGTCCGAATATTGTCATCTGGAATAAAATTTGACATATTTGGATTAGTATCTAAATCATAAAACATGTTCATTATCAAATATATTTACTGAATTTACTCATACGGCTACGTCTTTCAGCTAATAGCTTAGGATTATAGCAAATATGGCTCCATCCATCATTGTCTATAAAATGGAATTTACCTTCATTATCATACTGTCCAAAAGAAGATAGAATATTATTTGGAACATTACCAGTTTCATATACTTTACTCCACATCGTAATGTTTCCACTAGGATGTACTGTTTCAAAATATTTAATATCTGGATGTTCTAATAAAAATTTCTCTTTATCTTCAATTTTTATTCTAAAGATTTCGTATGGTTCTTTTGTTTGTTGCATATTTATTATACCTGGTTAATTGTTGTGCCTAATATATATTCATTACCTTCATAAGGAACACAATAATGATATTTACCATCTAGGCAAACATAAGGAAAAATTTTATTTTCTTTATCATAATAAGAAAATAGATTTATTGACCATTTTTCATCTGTTTGATTTTTAACTAATACTTTATCAAATGGTTTAAATTTTAGTTTTACTTTCTCTAATTCTAAAGTATCAGTATACCATATGTATCTAGCTTCTGCCATTTTATCAAATAACTTTTTCTTGGCTTCTTTTGAAGCTGGAATTATAAATTCATTAGTCCAATAAGTGTCTACAGGATATTCTATTTTAAATGTATTATATATATCAACACCACAATAGCAATGAGCATATATATTTCCTGCATATCCTTTAAAAATAAATGGAGTTTCTCCATCTTTTGTCATTACAATATCACCTGCTTTAAATGGTAATCTAAATCTATACCAATCTCTTTGAGAGTTAGATGGAAATAATACACATTCTCCTCCATCATAAAAAGTTCCATCTTCATAGAACTCTTGTCTAACACCAGGAGACTTAATTGGTATTACCCTTATCATATTTGTTAAAGGAAGTACTCGTATGAAATCAACTTCTCCAAATATAGGACTATACAATCTAGTACCTTCAGGACAATATTTTAATATTTCTGCTATATTCATAAGTTTAATGTTTTAAATTGTTATTATTTTTTCTAATCATCGTTATGTAAATATAATGCTGTACGATATTCTTTAGAGCAATAGTCATATATTAAACTAACATCATAACTATATTTAGTCATATCAATTAACATATTGATTGCATTTTCTAATGTGTTAAAATAAGCTAGAATAACTCTTTCTTCTTTAAAAACATGCATATATTTATGAGGATTCATTTTTAAATCCTCATAAATATTTTCTAATTTTTCTTCCATATTAATCTTTATAAATAGTATCAAGGATTTCTCTAAAGTTAGGATTATTTATTACTAATTGAGCATCACCTTGGTTATTAAAAATAGCTTTTATACCACATCTATATATATTAGATATATTTTCAGTATAATATGTTTTATCTATACTATCGTACATAATTACACTACTAATTCCAACTATATGCAATTTATTGTAATATTCAGCAATATTGAGAAGTTGATTTAATGCTAATACTTTATCAAGTTGTTTTATATATGTAGCATTGTTTCTATCTGTACAGGTTTTATCATCAAATTTTACAACCCTCCTAATATCACCACGGTCTCCATAATAATAATAACCTTCTTCAAATAATTTTTTACATACATCTTTATATGTAATATCATTTCTTATAGGTTTGAACTTGATACAATCTAATGTAGATTTTTCTCTATCAATTTCATAACCTTCTGGTGCTTGTATTTTTAATTCTTTTGTTTCCATATTATTTTAATTTTTTCTTTTGTAATATTATTACATCACCATAATCATCAAAAAAGCATACTATAAAGTATATAGTACCAAAAATAGATAAAAATATTAAAAGTAATGCAATACCTATTATTTTCAATGTAATTGCGTTTCCATTATTATAATCAATGTATGTTATTATCGAACATATAATTATATTAATTATAGCAAATATGATATAAATTATTAGTACGATCATAATTATTTATACTTTTAAAATAATCTGTATTCTTTTTCATATTCTCGTAACTCACCATTAAAACTATATACTTTTATATTTCTATTCTTATATTTTTCAGATCCATCTACAATCATTTGATAAATCATATCTTTAAATTTTTCATCTAATGTGCGTGTTCTTCTATCATAATAACATGCATTATATGCTGTTCCTTTAAATATAAGCTTTGTTAATCTATTAACTTCTGTATTGGATAATTCCAATATAATTTTATTCTTTTTCATTTATGTCTTTTAAATAAAGGTTTACAAAGTATTACACTAATATTTAGATATAACCAAGCTGCTAATGCAGATATTAGAAATATCCATGATGTTAAGCATATTATTATATGTCCAAGAATATTTGCTATTGTTATTACAATACCATTATTGTATTCATTTTTAAGCAAACTAATGGAAATACAAATATTAATAAGTACACCTATTAAATATATAATTAATATATAATTCATTTTAAAAAGATAAATTTATTTCACATCCATCTACAATAATACCATCATATTGAGGGTCAGACCAATGTTCAAACATTTCTGAAATGGGTTCACCTTCATCTGTAAAAGATTCACTCATTCCACGCTGACATTCATTAGACATTTTAAAGAGTTTATTCTCTGAATATAAAATGTATGTATAATAAGTAGTAGTAGAAAAATCACTTTCAACTATGGTAGTTGGTATAACATCTAATACAATAGCCTTAATAGGTTTTTCTATTTTAGGCATATTGATTTCTATAATTTGTCCTTTTTTTAGTTCCATTGTTTTAAAGATTTTGATTTGGAAAATCTGACATTATTTTTACTGGTTCTAAAAAGAGATTAACAATTTCGTTAATAACTTTTTTACCAATTTCTTGTTTTTCTTCAGGAAGATAAAGAAGTTCAAGCATATACCATTTAAGAAATTCAAAAATATCAGTTGTGTTTTTAAATTGATCAACTCCAACACCACCTGATGTAAACCTGATAGCTTCTAATAATTCTTTATTTGTCATTGTCTTTAAAAAGGTAATTCTATAAAGCTACTTCCATCAGGATTTCTACCATCAAGAATGTTAATAGCTTCTTTTCTACTAAATCCATATCTCATAACTTTCCCGATGTAAGGTTCTGAATGAACTGTATCATCTAGATGTTCTATGAGATTTATAAAATCTGGATGTTCCATAAATAAGTTTTATTTTATTATTGCTTCATTCCCATTGACAATAATAAGACAAGGAATCCAACTGCAGATATAATTGCTACATAAATATTGTGTAATATAAATGCACTTATCCCTGCTAAAATGCATAGACATAGTAGTATAATTACTGTAAGAATTGATTCTATTTTCTTCATAAAAGTGAGCAGTTTTACATCATGCTCAGGATGTCTATTTAATAACCACAACTCTTATAACAAGGATAATTCATATTAGCTATTTTAAGCATATAACGAATATTAGATAGCAATAAGTTTTTGTATTGATCAAGAATTATCTTATAAAGAGAATAATTCGCATCAATTCCAAAACCATTACATCCATACTTGTCATTTTTATGTTCTTCCCAGAATGAAATAGTCATAGTATTGAGTCCATAAATTCCTCCTAAATATACTTCATCAGGAATCATTGTAAGAATATCAGATGTTCTAAATATTCCATAAATATCAGGTCCAATATTTTTATTCTGAAATCCATTACCCCAAGCATCTTTGTGAATATGCATAAGAGTAATAAGAGAATCGCAATCTTTAATTGCGTTTATAAAGCTTTGTCCTGACTCACGTTGCTTAACGTAAATAGACATTTTCTTTTTATTCTCTTTAATTTCAGTGTTGTGGAACAGTCTGTTCCAAATATTGTTCTTTTTCATTGTTGTTTGTTTTTAGTTATTTTGTTTTGCTTCTAAGTACCACAACCAGATAAATATTCCAGCTGTGAATACGATTGCTATATAAAGATTATGCCATACGAATACACTTACCCATGCTAAAATACACAGACATAGTAGAATGACAAATGCTAATACTGACTTTTTCATTAGTAAGTATAGATTTTGAACCCTTCATACATTCGGAGTTCTGATTCTTCAATGTTAACTATTTTACCAAATACCTTAGTATAATATTTCTTTTTAACAACAACTGTTTTAGAAATTTCTACTACATAGGATTCAGTATGGTTTCTTTTGATCATATTTCTATGTGCTCTAACAGAAGATTCATAGTTATCTGAACTACAAACCTTAGAAGTATTTGTTCTCTTTCTCATAATTTACATCCAGGTTGTCTATATCTATTGTATTTTTTGAGTTCTTTTATAGTATGCTCACTTTGTTTTTTTCTAAAATTTGTACAGTGAGTACACTGATTAGGATTCATGTGTTTTGTACATCCATATCCAGCTTTCTTGAACTTACACTTTGATTCAGTTATAGGACAACTTTTTATTTCTTTCATGTTAAACTCCTCTTACTGTTCAAGTAGTTTGATACTATGAATAAGGTCTAAAGGATATTTTATCCAATCATGACCTAGATTTGATTCTGCTTTATAAAGATACTCGTCATCCACTTCAAATGTGAAAGGATAATCAAAGAAGATAATAAGATCTTGTTCAGTAAGAATTTCAGCACTAAGACATAAATCTTGTGCATTAGTCAATACCATACACACATTATTTGCTGTCATTTTACTTAACTTTTAAATACATTATTAAATCCGTTTTGTTCAATTTGTTCCAGCTTATGCAAGAATATTGCTCCTGCTGAAATTAAGGATGTAAATCCACAAATTAGAAGTGTCCCAGCAACATAAGAGTTGCTAAGAGTAATAGCTGTAAAGAAACAGCAAAGGAATAATACTACTAATGAGAGTAAGATTCCAACGAATACTTTGTAATTTTCCATTGTTTTGAATGTTTATAATTAGTTTGTTCCCTATGTGAGTTGTAATCTCACTACAATACTTTTATTTAATAGGGATTAGTTCCAACCTCTTTAGTTTTTATAGCATAACTAAATTGGTATAATAATTAATTGATAATGCCTCAATATATTTGCTATATTAATATATTGTCTGTTGTACGGCTAATTAATGTTAATTAGAGAAAAATGTTTACACAATACAAATTTGTTATTTTATGCGGACTTGTATTATGATTTTATTTATCCACAGACACAGAGCCATTATTAATACTATCCAGTGATTAATAGTTTCTCTCTGTGTTTCGTCCAGCCTCATCACGGTGAAAAATCAAAGATTTTTCTCCGCCAAGAAAAGGCTTTGCCTTTTCGTTGGGTGTGATTTTTAACGTCTTCTGGATGACGGTTACAAAAGTCTTCATTTTGTAACATTAAACATCTTTAATTTAAGATGTTATACAATCTTTAATAGTTTCTGACTTGAAGACAGTCCCATTATTAAGATTAATATAGAGTCCTTTATCACTTACTATCTCCTCTATTAATTTTCATTCGGGTTTCTAGAAAAGCTTAAAATCTTTTCTAAAATGTGAATAACCGCTAGAATACATCCTGTTAAGAACTCTTTTTTATAAAGAGAGAAAAAATCATCTATCCTAGTGATGTTTTTTACTTTTTTGACTAACTTAAAAAACCATAAAAATTTTGGTTTAACCTATACTACCAAAAAGGTTTGTGTTAATAAAAAAATGTAATTGGCTTATTATTACCAATAATACCAATTTTTTGAAAATGGTGAATTAAATTGAATTTTGGGGGTTGGAGGTATGAGCTCATCTTTTCACCCATTAAGCTCTTAGAAACTTGATTATTTTGAACCTAACATCAATTTGTTTTAACATCCAGAAACCTTCTACATTTCTACTATAAAAAGTATCTGGATAAATAGATAAGAGTTCACCATTATCAACTAATAACAGTGAATCTCCTATCTTTTGACCTTTAACACATTTTATACTTAAGATTTCTTTCACACAGAGTTTGATTAAATAAGGAATTGAGAGATATTACACTCTCAATCCTTATTCATTAAACTAATCCTCTACAAGATCAATTGTTGGGATAAATGTATCCATCAACTGATCAGTACCATAACGAAGAGTACGAATCTTTTCCATATTGGTGACTTTGACTTTCTTACCAGCAAGTCCAGCCATACCTCCAGCTACATCAGTAGCTGTACGGAATTGTTCCGCAGCAGTGCCCAAGGTATGCTTAGACATACCAGTAGATGTTCCATCTTCGTTGTAAACAACACGTCGCTTAGTAAACGTAGAAGGATAGAACTTCTTGGCATTACCATTAACCTCAATAAAGATGTATTCAGCAAAATTGTTGCCAATTTTCTGTCTAAACACCTTAAAGGTTTCAGGGAATGTCCATTCGTCATTAAGTTCAATGTTGAGATTCTCAATTGAACGAACTGCGCCACTAAAGTTAGCAACTTCTACATCTCCTTGCTTTTCAGCACGTGCGATTTCTTGAGCTAATGTTGACATAAGCTTCTAATCAGTTACCTATACACCGAAAGGTTTTAAATGAAAAATTAAGTTGTATATTCTCTTTTTAGGTGTGAGAAATATGATTTCACCTGTACGTTAAGATTTAGTAGAATAACCAGATATTATTTTACATCGACCCTGTACGATGTGGTGCTCGAGTTATTTATACATGCGAGCCAAGAGCATGTAACACGTGTGGTACGTGCTAAGTAAGTATAGTTGTCTATACATTGGCTAGGTTATTTTAGTATGTATATGGCTAGGTTATTGCTATTTTCTTTTCATTAGTTTCTTCGTTAGTTCTTTCATTAGAAAATCCCCTTACTCCATCAAAAGACAGAGTAATAGGATTTAGCTAAAGAATTTTAATCTTGTTGCACATCTTTCAAGCAAGAGTAAACTGCTTCCTTGTAAGATTTAAGAAACTCATTTATTCCATAATAATAAATTATATTATGCGCTTTAAGTTGTGGAACAAGAGCTTCCCAAAATAGGTATTCTTCAATAAAATCTCTTCTGTTAGCTTTGCAGAACGCATGAGGAGAATAAGTTTCATGGAGTTCTGACCACGAACGATGAGTAACACCATAGTATTCGCACGCTGCTTTATAAAAATTCTTTAACATAAGTTAGAACAGCGATTAACCTAAATATCGCGAGGTTTAAAGAGTTGATAAAAGGAGAGTGCAAAAGCACCCTCCAATTTAATTAAGCTTTGCGTGTTGTTCTAAGAACTGTGTGAGAACGAGAACCAATATGTGAGATAGCTTCTTCGTTTGATTCTATAGTAGTAACACCTTCAAAATGATTAAAGATGTACTGCTTAATAGCCTCAATAGTTTCCTTAGATTCACACGTAATGTCTAATTTGTAAGTTTTCATAATTGTAAAGTTTTTTAAGTTAATAAAGAATGAGCAGTTTAACGACTTGCTCAGGTCGGTTTAGATTAGGCGTTTTGAGCCGATTTAGCAGCAACAACTTCGTCAGCAGTGAGTTCTTCACCAATGTTTAGCACGACTAAGAAAGCAGCGTATTCGCGTCCGTCTTTGGTTTTAGCCGTGTACTTTTGACGTGTGACCTTAATCCAGTTTTTGTACGCGTATTTGTCAACGATTGCTTGCAAGATTTCTCCGTTAGTCTTATTAGGATTGCTTGCAATTATCTCCTTAACGCCCTTATTGAAAGTGCCGTTAGGTTCGAGCACGTTGCCGTTTGCGTCAATCTTAGCACGCACAATAGTCGAAACAAACAAGTTGCCGATATTGGTGGTAAGGACAGGACACATAGGTGCGTCTTTGCTGACAACGCCATTTTGCTCGAGTTTGACAAAGTTGTACCCAGTAACCACAAACTTTCTGCCATCGGTAAATGGACTTGAACCAAGTGCGATTGAGCGTGATTTGCTTGCGGTTTCTTTCTCGTTTGCATTAACAGTTACGATGTTAGTAATCATAAGTTAAAATGTGTTAGGTCTGCGGTTGCAATTAGTGAACCACCAAGTTTAGCTTGCTTCCTTAGAAACAAGCAAAGTCGTTCGGTTGTTAACGTCCGACCGAAAACAGGACGCTTCGAGGTACTTTAGCAGTTGCCTCGGACGGCTAATGCGAGCCGAATCGAATATTTATATAAATATTCTAAATATTTATAGTTGTACAAGTATATAATGGCTTGGTTTTCCACGAGTACGACCCGGGGGTCGAACGGAGTGGCGTACTCCCTCTTTCATATTATATATAAAATATTTTTATTTGTTACAAAATCGCATAATTTAAAGTAATACATATATAATAAAAAAACGCTGATTCCAGAGTTTATTCAACTCCAGAGTCAGCGTTAAAACTTTTAAAATCATTCACAATAGTTTGGTCCTATTTTGTATGGTCTTTTGTTGACACCTTATTAAGACAATCTTCAAATGCAATATAGAATTGTTCATTTGTAAGATTGTTTTTCTCAGCTTCATCTACACATTGCAAGCATAACTTTAATGCTACTTGACACATTGTCCAAATTCTATTTTTATCATTTGGAAACCTTCCTGCACTCAATAATTTTATCAAGTTGTCTTTTGTCAATTCTTTCATATCCATTTATATCATTATCATATATAGAAGTAATACTACATCCAGTATTAGAGTTATAAAAATAAAATAGTTTTACATCAGATACTAGAGGGGGATCTTCTTTAGATTTTTCTTTAATAATTACTATATCATCTATAGTTATCCCCATTTTCTTTAATTTCTTTTCTACATTAACAGGATTATAAATCCTTCCATTATACATAAATTTCATAAAGACAATACATTAATTAATAGTTGGGGTCAAGGGACTCGAACCCTTATATTTCCCGGTTTTAGAGACCAGAGCATGAAACCAATTCTGCTACACCCCATTATGCTACTTTTTAAAAGGAGTAGCAAACCTTAATTTAAAACTTTTCGTAAAGCTTTACCATCTCTTGAATTTTGTTCTGCAAATGAGAAGAAATAATATCCGCTGATATATTTATCATTTCTTCAACTTCAGAAGCCTCGTCCTCTGTAAAGGTTTCTAAATCTAACAATTCATTAAATTTATTAAGATCTACTTTAGTTGAAATATCTTCAACAATTTCTAAAAATAGATCATCGTCTAAATTTTCAATATTTTCTTTATATTCTTTTATAAGATCTTTAATATCTGAATCGTCGAAATCATTTGAAGTATTTTCTTCAGAAATTAACTTAATTACTCCTTCTTCTTTCTTTAGAGTAAATTTTATTCCATTTGCATCAAACATTTCTTCTGCTCCTTCTGGAATTTTTAAACTTAATTCATTCAATAAATTTGATAATTTAATTATATTTTCTAATTCTTCCATAATTTTTTATTAATTTTTAATTACATAGCAAATATAAATTCAATTTATAAAAATAACAAACATAATTATGTTAAAATCTATTAAAATTGAATTTACCTCCATTTTTTAATATAAATCCTTGCTCTAACCATTCTGGTATACTCTACATATTAAAGTCGATTAATTTTGGCTATCCAAATAAATCAACTCCAACATTACCAGGAGCAACATCATCTATTACAATATTACCATCAGTATAAGCTCTATATTGTACATTAGGATCATTTATCTTTCTAAATCCTTTCTTTTGCATAGACTTATCTAATTTACCAATATACCTATTAAAAGTATTGTCATTTAATATTTTTAATTTTTTCTATAAGAAAGTTGGAAATCTATTCTTACCATCTCTAACATACCCCATAAAAGTTAATGGAACTGAATTTGGAATTTTATTTCTTTTGACTAATTCACCACTACCTATATCAGTTATTTTAGCAACAGTAGTAGGAGAATTATTTATTACAATAGCTTCAGCGCCTTGTCCTATTTTACGAGGTATTAATTTAGATAAATTACCAATAGTAGCTCTTCTAGCTATAGGAGGTAATTTACCTTTAAAAGCTCCTACAGTACCTAATATTAAAAGAGCTTCTCCAATATTTTTAAGAATAGAATTTTTCTCTTTTGGTTTTGTATTACTATTGTATATCATTATTTTTATTTTTCCATATACCCGTTATTGAATCTATTCCAAGAAGCATACATACAGCATATATAAATGGTTCTATTATTAGAGGAGCCTATATAGCACAAATAGTACAATATAGTAATATAAATATAATAACTAGAAATCCTAATACTCCACAAACTCTTTTGCTACTTATTCCTGTATGTGCTGTTATCAACTTAATTAAAAAATCTTTCATACTATTAAAAGTATAAGTACTATCTAAATTAATTGACCTATAGCTCCTCCTATCATAGTTGCAGCTATATCTAACCAATCAAATTCGCCACCGTGTTGTTTATCTTTAAATTCCATTCCAAATGCACATCCTAATACAGCTAGTATAGTAAATACTAATCCTATAGGAATTGCATATAAAAGATGTTTTTGTCGATTACTTTCTTTTAACCACATATTATGCAAAATTTAATTTATTACCAAAGAACCAATTAGCTTCTAACTATCTTCTCTTTATAAGTCCTTTCTATACTTTACCATTACCTCTAGCTGTAATACCTGTTCTAATCCATTTATCATAAATTGCTCGAGGATTATTCCAATTCTATATAATAAATCTACCAAATTCTCCATTTGGATTAGCCCAATTACCAGAAGCTGATATAGAAGAGAGAGCATCTATCTTATCTTGAGTTACATTAGGAAGCCCTGCTAATGCTTGTTTCCATTCATTTGCTTTCTTAGAGTAAAATGCATTAAAGATATTATTCCAGCGTTCTTTAGAAAATCTAGTACCAGGTTTAATAGCTGGAGCACCAGGTTTATCAAATTCTCTTGTCATACCATATGCACCTGTTGCGAATGATTCTCCAAACTAAGAATGTACTTTAGCTGTCTAAGAGCCTCCTTCCATTTGTTTTATCTGAGATGCCATTTGCTATGATATACCACTTGCAAATGTACTTATTCCATTGCGAATACCTCCTAATAATCTACGTATGCTTTTAATCTATAAATTAGGTAATTGCCTTTCAACTATTCCTAATTTTTTACCAGCAGCATCTATAATATAAACTTGTCCATTTTCTATTCTACTTATAAGTCCTATATGTTGACCACTAGGACTATTTTTACTACCAAACCAAATAACATCACCAGGTTGTGCTTGCTATAAATTAACTTCTTGCCCTACTTTGCCTTGTTCTGCAGCAGTTCTTGGTAAATTAATACCAACACTGTTAAATACATATTTCATTAATCCACTACAGTCAAATCCAGTAGAAGGTGTAGAACCACCCCAACTATATTTACCACCTACAAATTGTCTTGCTAAATTAACAACAGATTGTGCTGCAGAAGAATTATTTTGTTGTTGTGTAGTCTACTAATCAAATTTAGGCTATTCTAAATCCTAACTAGGTGTTTCAATAAAATTCCAGTCTATACCATGGTCTTCTTGATTAGGCTTATCTTGCTATTGCATTAATTGTATTTCCTAATAATTCTATTGAACATCTGGTGATACTATTTCAGGTGGCTTTATAGATTCATATGTTGTAAATAAATCTGGCATTATATCATATCAATAAAATGTACAACATTCTAATCTTCTTTCATTTTTTGAGTAATTATAGGTTTATGTTTTTTAGCCCATCTTTTTATAGTACTAAACCAATTCATTCTTTTAATATTTTCCCAAAATGAAAGATTTGAATAAAATGGAATATAACTATAATCTTTTATAATGAATTTTTCTTCTAATAATACTATCCAATTTTTTTTAATTACTACACATGCTAAATTTTTAAAAAGTTTAGATAAATAAAATATTCCCATTCTAAAGAATTTTTCATCTATTTCATCCCCTTTTTCTAGTATTAATCTAATATTAAAATCTTTATATTCTTTTAATATGTCTGAAAGAAGATGATATTTCTTATCAAAGTTAACCATACCATGACATAATTCCCATTGATTATCTATTGTTCTATGTACTCTAATATCTAAATATTGTACACCTAATTTTTGTTGTTCTTTTATAGATTTAGTTTGAGTTCTCCATAAAAATGAGAACAATTCATAAATTTTATTTTTAGCTTTTAAATAAGTAAAGCTATCATGTGTTCCTATCATATTATTTTAATTTATATATTTTTTGTTAACTATTCTAATCCTGCCATTGTTTTAATTTATCTTTTGTGATATTTAGAAAATCTTTATTATCATAATAACTTATGAAATTAGTATTATCTTCTAAATATATAGAATAATAATTAAGATTATGAGGTTTTGCTTCTTTTAATAATTGTATTTGCTCATCTGACAAATATCCTTCTCCAAAAACTGAATAAAATATAGACCCATAATCACCTAAGTAATAATATTTAATTTTGTGTTGCATATAATCCTAATCCAATTGGAACACCTATTGAAAATATATTTTTATATAAATTATCTAAAGAAGAATCTGTAAATATACTTTGTCCACCATCCACTTCTTTTGGAATATTTTTAGTATGATTAGCTTTACTATATACAACAGCTGCTAATCCTCTAGCTCTAGCTTCTTGATCCCTCTTTAAATATGGAATCCAATTATCTATTATATCTTTAGCTTGTTGAGTACTAACTCCTCTATTCTAACTAACAGTCTGTATAGCTTTCACATATTTTTTAGGATCAATTTCTAATTGATTTGCTAATACTCTTGCATTTTCCATTTGTTTATCTAATAACGGTTTTATCTCTTCTGGAAACAAATCTCTAGTAACTTTCCATCCATTTGTTGGAGTATAATTTAAAGTGCTCATGTGAGCAGCTTCGTGGGCACCAACATACATTGGTTCTACTGCGTTATTAGGATCTATATTTAATATTCTTTTAGCATTCTTACTATTATGAGAAATACTTGAATTTCCTGCTATTCCATTTGGCATAATTTCTAGTTGAATATCTAAAGGATTAAATCCATTAGGAGGATTGTGTGTATCCAGTAACTAACTTTCAAATTTACCAAGTTTATAAGCTTCTTGTCTTGTCATATGTTTTGATGCACGCTCTCCAAAATGTGGAGATTTTAAAAATTCTTGCACCATACCTCTTCCGTTATTAATTTTTTCTAATATTCTTTGTAACTATAATTTTTTTAAATAAGGATTATTTATTAAGTTACTATCTAGAACAGGCTTGAATTTTTTAGGAATAAGTTTAAGAAGTTTAAAAGCTCCGCCTAATTGTTTCTTTTCGATTTTAACAATACCACCCTACTAGTGTTTCCAAGTCCTAGCATTAGCTGCAAATGTAGCTCTCTTTCTAATTTTAGGATCAGGACTATTCTTTCCTCTTTGAATACATTCATTTGTCACCTTGCCTCCACAATAATCTGTAAATTTTCCTCTATTCTTTTTCTTAATATAAATTTTGTTACCCTTTTTATAAAATTCTATATCGTTCATTGTAATGTATTTTTATAAATATGTATATTATTTGAATGTTCAAATTTAATAATTATATTTGTATGATACAACTTATATTAACTCATAAGTTAACTCAATTTCTTAATTACACAATTAAGTGAATAAGATTATTATAAATTAGATTAACTATATATTAATTAACAAATGAGTTACAAAACAAATTTAAATTATAGACTATTCATTGCTGTGTTATTAACAATAGTAGGAAGTGGTCTATTAATTGCTGGATTTACAGTACCTCCTTTGGGAGTTATTAACAGTTCAGTTTTAGTAGCATTTGGAGAAACAAGTACTTTTGTTGCTGCATTGCTAGGAATAGATTACAATTATAAGTATTAGATGTACAAAAACAAACTCTTATCTAGAGTTAATGAAAATGAAAATGAGAAATAATGAAATAATATAAATATATGATGCAAATTGATAAACGTAATGGTAATGTATGTTTTAACGATGCTAGTCATTGTTACTTCGATGTTAATGATGAAAGTAAGAAATATATTTCTGTAACTACTCTTATAGGAAAGTATGAACAAGAATATGATAAAAATTTTTGGTCTGCTTATAAAGCTTTAGAGAGATTACTTCCTAAAGATAGTTGGACTATAGAAAAGAAATCTCTTTTATCATCTAAAAAATTTAATAAAGATATTTTAGATGTATATGATATATCAGAAAATGAATTTAATAAAGTTCAACAAGATATATTAGATGAATGGGATAAAAAGAACAAAGAAGCCTGTGAAAGAGGAACAAAAATACATTCTGAATTAGAAAATAGTTTTTATAAAGCAGGAGCTAATGTAAAATTACAAAAATTTGGTATAGGTGGTAAATTTGAATGTAAAAAAGATTATTCAGAATTAGACTTAGAAAATGGTGTATATCCTGAATATTTAATCTATAGAGAATCAGATGACGGTATATTAAAGTTAGCTGGACAAATTGATTTAATAGTTAAATCTGGTAATGACATTTATATAATTGACCATAAAACTAATGGAAAAATTGATTTAAAAAGTGGTTTTAATACTAAAACTAAAACTACTGCTAAAATGAAATATCCATTGAATAATTTGGATGATTGTAATTTTCAACATTATACAATGCAACTTTCTACGTATGCGTGGATGCTACAAAAAATAAATCCTAATTTTGTAATTAAGGATTTAATATTAAATCATTATGATCACGAAGGAAATAACACCTTGTATCATTGTGAATATCGTAAGCATGATGTAGAAAAAATGTTATATCATTATAAGAAAAACCTCATTTTGGAAAAAGAAAGAAATAAACGCAAGAGAATAGAATATTAATCTTTATTTTTAGGATAGTTTGAATCTATAATTAGATTACATATCAGCATTTTATTTTTTAATATATTCTATTCTCTTCTTTTTATAAGATTATGAATATACTAGATATTGCAAACGGACATATAAAAAATATCTTTAATTTAAATGAAGATATGAGTAATAATAGATTAAAAATTTGTTATGCTTGTCCTTTATATTCTACTAAGATGGGAGGAATGTGTAATAACAAATTATGGCTAAATGTTAATACAGGAGATGTAAGTAATGAAAAAAAGAAAGATTATAAGCGAGGATGTGGATGTATACTTTCAGCTAAAACAAGATTAGCTAATGCAGTTTGTCCTTTAGGTAAATGGTAATAATTAAATGTTAATGAATTATGAAAGACGTAAGAATTTTTTCAACAAACAATGAGAAACTTGCACAAGAAGCAAGAGGTGTAAACGACTCACTTGTATTTAATATGAGTGAAAACACAGTAGACAATTTAATCCAAAAAGAAAAAGCTTCAAAATTTAATTCAGAAGTTGAACAATATAATGAACAACTTGAAAAGAATAATAAGGATTTTTAGGAAAGTAAAGATAAAGTAAATTATGATATTGAAAAGGCTGAGATTAAACCAATGTTTAATAGGGTTCTAGTACAACAATTTAAAGTAAACCCATTTCAAAAAATGGAAGTTAAGGGTGGTATTATTGTTGATACTGGAGGTTATAATCCACATACTCAATTTAATCAGCAATCTGGTAAATATGAAGAACAAGATCAATTTATTGTTACTGGATGTGTTATAGAAGTAGGTCCTGAAACTAAATATCTTAAAGAAGGCGATGTAATCTATTTTAGAAAAGATACCGCTGTTCCAGTTCCGTTTTTTAAACAAGGTTTTGTTAGCCTTGGTGAATCACAAATAATTGCTGTAGTTAATGAAGGACTACAAGATCGCTTTAATAAAATTAAATAATATGGAAGAATAGAATATATATTTTAATCCTGGTGATGTCGTGTAGTTAAAATAGAATATTCCTAACAAGCCTACAATGATTGTAGTTAAAAAGGAAACATCTATTTTTAAGCATGATAAAGATAAAATTAAAAAACCTATTTTAATAGGAATTAGGTGTAGATGGTTTACTTCTTATGGAGAACTTTAGGAAGCTGTGTTTAATACTAAAGACTTAAATCTATTATGAGCAATCCTATATATAATAGTTCTTCTCACGAATGGAAAATGGGATCAGTTGATGGAAAGGCAGTAAAATGGATTTCAACGCCAAAAGGTTATATTGCTATAAATGAAAATGGAGACGCATTTACTCTTAAAGGAGATAAAGCCCATAAAATTAATTTAACCGTATCTGATGCAAGAACTGCATATAAAAATATGAAAGGATTATATCCTTTTTTAGCAAAATAGTTTTATAATAGATATAGTAAAGCAATAGATAGTAAGGGAATTATAGGTTAGACTGCAGATTATTATTAGAAATATAATACATCAACATCTCAAACATAGAGTAAACCTGAAGATACAAAAGTTAAGCCAGTTGACGACACTCGTGATGTTAAAGAAGATAAGACACATACTGGTGGAGGTGGTGGAGGTGTTCGCCCAAGAGGTACTGACAAAGGTACTTAGACTCCTACATATACATATAATTTTAGTTAGTATTATACAGACAATCCTAATGGAGATAAAAGTAAACCTATTGCTCATGATTATTTTAATGCAGACAAATATACTACTCGTGAAAGAGCATTTAGGGCTGCTAGAGATGCTGGGCATGGGGTATTTACTTGGAGAGGTAAGGCTTATAATACAATGAGTAAAGGAGATAATACAGATGAGTTTAGAAAAAATCATTCTGATTACGATGCATTTATTGGAAATGCTCATAGAGGAATCCAAGATGGTATTGATAATTCTGGTGGATGGAGTGGTAGCTCAAACTATAAGCCAGAACAAATAGCTCAAACTGCAAATCCATTACCAGCAAATACACCTCAACAATAGCAACAAGCTCAAATTCCACAACGTACAAGATTGTAGAAATTTACTGATGATGATATTAGAAGTTTAGGTTTTAATAATTATCAAGGATTATTAAACGCAGCTAATAATAGTAATAATAAAAATAATAGATTTTTACAATCTATGTATGATAGATATGGTTCTGATACATCTAAATGGAATCAAGCTACTATAGAAAATGATTTAGGAGTAAAAGGAAAATATAGAAGATTTGGTGGAGGTGATTTTGGAGATATGTCAAGATCTATGATGGCTTGGGTAGGTAAAAATAATGGAGAAATTGATAGACAAGGCAGAACAGGTTCTAATGGAACGGTGTATTCTTCTAAAGAAATGAGGGATTTATATGAAAAATATAATCCAAAAAATAAACAATCTTCTTAGACAGGTGCAACACAAACTAATACTTCTACAAATACACCATCTACTACATAGAATCAATCACCTATTTCTTGGTAGCCAGGTGGTTATAAATTTTCAATTAATCAAAATAATAATACATTTTCTGGAGATTATTCTAATCCATATTCTAATTTTGGATATGCTTTGTCTCAATAGAAAAAATTTCAAAAAGGAGGTACAATTAATATGGAAGAACAGCAATTACAACAAGCGTTTTTACAATATTTGATGCAACAAACTGGAGCTAAAGATTAGCAACAGTTAGAACAAGTTATTCAACAACTTGGAGAAGACGGACTAAAAAAAGCATATTCTTAGTTCTTACAAGAAATGCAGCAATAGCAAGTTCAAGCTGCTAAATTTGGAGCTAAACTTAATTATATTAAGCGATTGAATGGTCAATGTCCAGATGGTACTGAAATGCAATATTTTAAAGTTGGTGGTAGACTTTGTAAGAAATGTGTTCAACGTTAGCAGAGAGAACAAGAAGCTGAAGAGCCTTCTGATCCAATTAAGGCATTCAAGTGTGGACGTAAGATGAAAAAGAAATAATATTTTCAATGCTTATAAGTAAATGAATTAATGAATTAATGGTTTAGGATATATTTGTTTATAATAGTCAACTTAATAGAGTTGAATTAAATACTCCTGAAATACTTTTGGTAAAAGAATTTTCAACGCTTATGCAACCTGATAGAAACAAATGCAAAGAAGACCCTACTGGTAGAATGGGTCTTCGCGCATTTCGTGAATTTACTTATATATGGTTAGCAATATGTTGGAAATCTATTTATGCTGATTACGATGAACAGGAGAGACATAGAGAAGCTCTAAAGGATGCTTCTATAACAGAAGAAGAATTTAATGATCCTGATTTTAGAGCTGCTTGTAGAAAATTTAGATCTATTCAAGAATCTAATAAATCTATTAGACTTTTATAGGCTGCTAATGATATGGTTGATAAATTTATAGACTATTTTAAAAATGCAGATCCTATGGAAAGAGATGAAACAACTGGAAAACCTATTTATAAAGTAAAAGATATTTAGGCTGAGATGAAAAATTTAATTGATGTTCATGAAACTATGGTATAGTTAGAGAACTAGGTTAAAAAACAAATTGAATCACAATCCACTATTAGAGGTGGTGCTCGTAATGGATATAGACCTCACTAATTATGGAACAAGTTAAAAAGAAAAGAGGACGTCCTAAAAAAGTAAAATTACCATAGGAAATTCAAGATTTAGTTACTTAGGTTGAATCTAAAAAAGAAACACCTATTAAATAGGATAAGCCAAAAGAAATATCTACTATTCCAAAAAATGATTGGGATTTTAAAATAGGAGATAATATAAAATTCTTTGATCCTACTAAATCTTATGAATTATCTGGATATAAACTTATAGACGATACACACGGATTAGAGTTTGATCCTAATTGGTTCTTAGAAGCAAGAAATACTTTTATAAGAACTGGTCATTATTGCGAATTTAGATTTGGCTCTAAAGCATTTAATGATTTTTGGGATATACAATTCGATAGATGTAGAAATGGAATGACATCTCACGGATATACTATTACTGGTGATCATTATTTCTTTTTAAACTTTTATCAACTTCCTAATCTTCATACAGCAAAAGCTGGTACAGGAAGAGCAATTGACTTTCCTGATTTTTATATAGCTTAGTATATATGGTTTCATTATCTAGAATTATGTAAACAATTACGTAAAAATGCAGCTCTAATGAAAGCCAGAGGATTAGGCTTTTCGGAGATGAATGCGTCTTTAGCTGCAAATATGTACACAGTACGAGATAATTCAACAACACTTATAGCTGCAAATCTTCAAAAATATGTAGAGGATACTATTAGTAAAGTATGGAGTGCATTGTCATTTTTAAATGATAAAACTGATGATGGATTTTCACAATTATCTCAAGTTGTTAATAATTCTATGATGAGAAAGGCTTCATATATTGAAAACCGTAATGGTATGAAAATTGAAGCTGGTAGTATGTCACTTATTAAAGGAATTGTTGCTGACTCTCCAAATAAAATTCGTGGTGATCGTTGTGATTTACTTTTATACGAAGAAGGTGGTTCTTGGGTAAATTCAACTAAGGCTTTTATTCAAGGTGATGCATTAATTCATATTCAAGGTGAATAGTTCGGAATTAAAGTAATTGGCGGTAGATAACCTGACAATTTATTATATATATTATTAACAAGTAAATTTTAAATACTAAAAATAACTGGTATGACAAAAGAAGAACGTAATATACGATTAAATAAAATATTTGAAATATATAAAGAAAACGAAATTAGTTTAAATACTTTAAGTGAACAATATAATATAAGTGTTCCTACTATAAGTAAATTTTTAAAAAGTAAAGGACTTTCTATAAAAAGAATTAATAATAGAAGTAATTTAAATAAAGCTATAGATGATTTAAAATTTAATGATATAGAAGAAGTTTCTAAAAAATATAATATAGATAAAGAATTATTGTTATTAGCCAAATCTGGTATTACTAAAACAGAATACAAAAAGTAGGTAATAAATCTAGCAATATAGGAATATTTAAATACTGCATTATATGATAGAAGTATTGCATCTACAGCTAACAAGTATGGTATTAATAAGAAAACTCTTACTAAATATCTAAAAATTAATAATATTGAAATTATTGCAAACAGAAATAGATCTGAATTTAATAAAGATTTCTTTTACGATATAGACACAGAAGAAAAGGCTTATTGGTTAGGATTTATGTATGCAGATGGTTGTGTTTGTGCAAAAAAGTTTACAGTAAGTTTAAATATATCATTAAAAGATATTGAACATCTTAAAAAATATAATAAAGCTTTAAATTACAAAAAAGGTTTAAATATAACTGAAACTCATCAATTTGGAAGTAAAGAACATACTAATAAAAATGGTGATACTATTTACATGGTAAGTACATAGATAACAGATAAATAGTTATGGAACGACTTAGTATCCAAAGGATGTGTTCCAAACAAATCTTTAATTTTAACATTTCCATCTGAGAATATTTTTAAAAATAAATAGTTAATATATGATTTTATACGAGGATATGTAGATGGAGATGGCTCTTTAGGTGTTTATCCACATAGTAAAAAAAATCCAAAATTAGAGGAATCTTTATTAATAGTTGGAACTAAAAATTTTTTAGAAGGTGTATAGAAATACTTGGGAAAAGGATTTATGATGTAGAAAACAAATTGTAACGAAAATACTTATAGATTAGGCTATAGCACTAGTAAAGCACATAAAGCAGCAGACCTGCTTTACAAAAATGCTACAATATATTTAGATCGTAAATATGATATATACATTAATAAATTTGCCGCATTAAAATCGGGCAAAATCGGTGAACCCTGCGATGGGAATACCGAGGTAAACTAATATGTAATAGTATTAGTCACCGTAACGCGTACTAGTTGAAACTTATTAAGAATATAATACTAGCAAGAGTGTCCGACATTTAATATAAATGAAAATGTACGCTGAACTTATAAGAATCAAATTATAAGAAGTTAAGATAAAAAGCTTAACGATAACATATTGACAGGTGGTGATTCAGGAAATAGACTTGAAGGTCTTAGAACTATATATTATAACCCTGATGCATTTAATGTATTACCTTATAAACATCACTATACTCAAACTAATGAAGAAGTATTAACTGGATTCTTTTTACCTGCTTTCTCTATAGTTAAAGGTGAATATATGGATTCACGTGGATATACAAATCCAGAAAAAGGTAGAGAATATTATGATGTACAAAGAAGTAGATTTACTAAAAGCCCTAAAGATTTAATAACTTATTGTGCAGAGTATTGTTATAATGCAGAAGAAGCATTTAACTTAGAGGGAGATAATAAATTTAATAAAGTTAATATCGCAGAACAATTAGTATAGATACGAGCCTTAAAGAAAGCCCCACCTATAGAAAGAGGATATATTGAATATCGTTATAAAGAAGGTATTCATAGTGTAGATAATATTACTGGATTTAAATGGATCTTAAATCAAAATAGTAATATCCAAATATTAGAACATCCTATATGGACTTTACAAGAAAAAACAGATGAAAATGGCAAAGTTATTTGGAGACCTCCAGCTGAAAAAATTAGAGATTTATATATAATAGGTGTTGATGGTATTGATATAGGTATGTCACAAACATCTGAATATACTAAAGATCCTTCTGATTTTTGTTTGGTTGTTTATAAAAGAGTATATGGTTTAGATGAACCTAAAATAGTAGCGTTATATAAAGATAGACCTGATGATGTTAGAGAGTGTTATAAAATTACTATAAAGTTAGCACAATATTATAATGCACGAATAAATGTAGAAGCTACTCGCCAAAGTATTATTTCTTATGCTAGACGAGAAAAACTTTTAAATTTATTTATGAAACGTCCTAGAGCTACTTTAAGTGATGCTGTTAGAAATACTAATAGACAATATGGTACTCCAGCAACTGCTGCAATTATTGATCATCAAACAGATTTAATAGCTGATTATGTAAATGATTATTGTCATTAGATTTGGTTTGAGGAAATATTAGACGAACTAAATCGTTATTCAGATGAAAACAAAAGAAAGTTCGATATAGTAGCAGCTTTAGGAATGGCAATGTTAGCTGATGAAGAATTACAAGGAGCTGTTCCAAGATTGGTAGAAACTGTTAAGGAAACTTGGCAAGACATAGGTTTTTACACAGATGATTAGGGTAGACGTCGTTATGGAACAATACCTAAATAGTCTACATAGATACGGTTTAATAATAATTTTGGATAGTTATATGACAGTATAGGACCTAGAACAAGTGATCCAAGAATATATTCTGGATATTTATAAAAAGAAATATACGGGTAAAATAGAAATTTAGAAATTAAATCCAATTGGTTATTCTATTAAGCTTGGAATGGATACTCCAAACAAACCCGTAACAATTTATGGAGAACTGGAGGACAAGGCTTTTCTTAAATTTCTTAAATAGGAGTTAAAGGATAGACGACTCAATCTAATATACTACGGTAAGTTGCAATTAACTTATCCATATGATTGTAATCCAAGAAATACATCATGTAATTGTAATGACAAAGGATGAATTAATAGAAAAAACTGATAAAGCTATATCTGAACTAGTCTATCCAAAATATGAATTACAGAAAGCTTATAATTATTATAATGGTGTAAGAGATTCTGACTAGTTTAGATACTTAGAAGAAGTTTATGGAACTAATACACCTACTACTTTACATTTTACTCCATTAATTAAAAAACATATAGATGCTTTAATTGGTGAATATTTAGGAACACCTATTATTCCAAAAATATCATGTAAAGACAGTAATACAATATCTAACATAGATAGAGAAAGACAATTAAAAATTGCGTCAGAATTACATAATTATCTAAAATAGAATCTAAAGAAATCAGTTCTTAATTTCATTAATGGTAAAGATATTACAGATGGTTTAGTTGATCAACAATTAAAAAGAATAGTAGAGGATATAAATAATACGTTTGTGTCTGAATATGAAATTGCTGCTTAGAATGTTATAGAATATATTATGCAATCAAGAGACACTGACATAATAACTGTTCTTAGAGATTTACTTTTAGATCTTCTAATAACAGGATATTCTTTTTATAGAGTAGTTCCTACTGTAGAAAATAATAATATTAGAATACAAGCATTAAGTCCTTTAAATACTTTTATAGACAGAAATTTTGAATCTCCTTATATTAAAAATTCTTATCGAGCTGTTGTAAGAAGTTGGATGACTAAAAACCAAATTTTAAATGAATATGGTAAAGATATGAAATAGTCTGACAGAAAATTACTTGATGAAAAATGGGATTCTGTTTATGAGAATGCTATGTATTACGTTAGAATGGGAGAAACTGGTGGAATACCAAATACAGATGGTATTCAAGCTGGTGTAGAAGTAACACCTGGTTATCCAGATAGTAGAAGTGGTGCAACGCACGAACTTATTCCAGTTTATGAAGTTGAATGGCTAGAAACTGATAAAGACTTTGTAATGTAGAGATATAAAACAATTCGTATAGGAGAATAGATTTATATCTTAAAAGGAAAAGATGATCAAGTAATGAGAAGTTAGTCTAATCCTACTCATTGTGGTTTATCAGTAAATGGAATATATTTTTTAAATAGAGGTGTTAAACCATATTCTATGGTATTAGCATGTGCTCATTTATAGGATCAATATGACCTTTTAAATTTCTATAGAGATAATCTTATTGCAAATAGTGGTACAGTTGGTGATTGGATTGATTTAACTCTTATACCTGAAAAATTGGGTGTAAATCTTCCAGAAAGATTAGTAAAATGGCAAGCATTAAAGAAGCAAGGTTTAGGTGTTCTTGATTCGTCGCAAGAAGGAAGAATTGCTTCTGGATAGGCTCCTTTAAATACTATATTTAATGGTTTTGATAATACTGTTAAAGCTCAAGCTGTACAAGCAATTTAGATGGCTATTGATGCTGTAGAACAAACTACATCATCTATTACTGGAGTATTTAGAGAACGACTTAACGGCATTGAGTAGCGTGATGCTGTTACAAATGTTAAAATAGGACAAAATAATTCATTTATAATTACTAAATAGTATTATCATTAGATGGATTTAGTAGTAAATGAAATGCTATTAGATTGTCTAAATCTAGCAAAAGTTGTATTTAAGAATGGTTTAACTGGAACAATAATATTAGGAGACAAATATTAGAGAATATTTACTGCACTTCCAGAATATTTTACAATGACTGATCATGATGTTAGAATAATAACAAGTACTGATATTGTAAAAGACTTGGAGTAGATAAAAACTATTATTCCTGAATTTGTAAAATCAGGAGGTCTTCCTCCAGACATTATTATTGAAGCTATAACTAGTAAAAGTCTTCCAGATCTTAAGTACAAAATTAGAAAAGCTATGCAAATATAGAAAGATGAAAATAATCAAATTTAGCAACTTACTCAACAAGTATAGTAGTTATAGCAACAATTGAAACAGGCTTCATCTGAATTACAAAAAGCACAAGGAGAAGTAGAATCCCTTAATAAAACAAAATTATCTCTTGAATAGAAAGAACTTGAAATGAAGTATAAGTTGGAATGGTATAAAGCAGATACTGATAGAACTTATAAGGAAGCTTCTACTGAAGAATAGAAGAAGAGAACTGAAGTAGAATTAGCATAGCTTACAGATGGAAATCCATATAATGATAAAATAAAACAAGTATAATGAAGCCACTAGTTAAAATATGTAATACAGGTAAATGTTCTATAGTAATAACTGATTTAACTCAGGATTCAGAAGAATATGTAACTGAATCTATTTTAGATGCAGAAGTATATTATGAAAGGAATAAATTTAAATATAGTGAAACTTGTACTATAAATATCATTCAAAGAAATACAGCAACATCTGAAGAAATTCTTGATACTATAATTACCGATCATACTTCATATCTAGACGAAGTACATTATCAATTATAGCAAGATGGTTTTTATACTATTCATCATTTTATTATTCCTACTGTTGACTGGCTAAAATAGGAATTAGAAAAAGAACATAGTATTTTAGAAAAAGATATTGAACTTTATGTTTGTGATTGTAATAGTATTTATAGATATTATGAAGGAACTTTAACAGAAGTATCTCCAGAAGTATTATCTGAAATAAATACAGAGAATACTACAATATCAAGAATTTCTATAGATCAATTTTCTATTTGTTATTTATACGATTGTTATATATCTTTGTGTAGACAAATTTTTAAAAGAATTAATTATAGATGTATAGACAAGAGTAATTTGGATGAAATAAAATTCAAAAGAGACTTTCTTTGGATGACTATTAATATCATTAAATACTATGTAGAGCTGAATTAGCTATTAGAAGCATAGAGGTTACTAGAGGAAGTTAATTTCTGTGGAGGATTATGTAATGGACAAGAAACAGTTAAATAGAAGAGTTCTGGATGCGGATGCAATAGATAAATTAAAAGAGAAGGCAATAAAAGACTATAATAGATATATTAAAGGTCTATTCAGAGGTTATAAAAACGACTATGGTGAATTACTAAATGAAATAAACTTCATAGAAATACACTCAGATATAAATAATTAGAAATTAATTTACGAATATTATATAAACTATGACATGTAATGATGATTTTAGACATGTATGTTACAAAGACCTAAAAGATTATATTAAAAGGGATTAGTACTTTGCCGACTTTAGTCCTGAAGAAATAGCTTTAATATAGAAAAATTTAGGAATATATACAACAAATAGTGATGATGAAAACAAATATGCTCCTACATTAATCACTGGGAATTACAATTCTATCTATCAAGAAGCAGCTCTATCTAATTTAAAAATTGGATATATCTATGTTATTAAAGATTTTAGATCTATATACTTAGATCGTGATGGTAAAATATGTGGATTAGATTATATGCCGAGTTAGGAATACTGGCTATTCTTAACACCTAATAGTCCAAACACATTTGACAAGAGAGTAAAATTGTATTAGCCTACTGGAACAGTACTTAGTTCCTGTGCTAATTGGATTGTAGAATATGATATTACTCCTACAATCTTAGACAATACTACTACTAGTCGAGGTACTATTACCTATTTAAAGGATGCCAATAACAATACTGCTTATTACGATTTTAAAAACATTAAGTTTAAGAAAACACTTAGTGAACTTAGTAAAGGTCCGACTACTTATGAGTCTGATACATATTTGTATACATTCGATAATGGAGGAAAAGACTCTTCAGAAACTCTCTGTAAAAATAATCATCTTGAAAAGGGAGCAAATCGTAATGTATTCTTAGGAAATACTCAGAATGTTACCTTATCTGCAGATTGTCATGATAATATATTCTTTAGAAATTGTGAAAATTGTGTATTTGATTACGGAACATACGGTAATTTCTTCTAGGATAATGTAGTAAGATGTAAAGGAACAGTACATGAAAAATAGTTGGGATCTATAACTTCTTCAAATTATCCTAAGTAGTTTGATGTTTTGGATGATAGAGAGGTTATGGTTTACCTAGACTCACAAACTTAGACATATCAAATAAAACAATTATGAATGCTTTACTAGGAGTATGTAATACTAAAAACAATATTTTAACACCTAGACAATCTGAGTAGTAGAGCTGCAAACATCAGGTATTGTTAAAAGAAAATTTTCTTTCTGAATTTTTTACTAAATCTGAAAAAAGAAAAGTACTATAGAATCTTGGAATAAATCAATCTGTAGACTGGGGAGAAATAGGAGGATATATAGAAAACTAGACAGACCTTTATTCTGAATTATAGAATATAGAAGATAGAATTAAAGGATATAACGATGAATCCACAAAATAGTTACGAGAAGAAATCAAGTAGCAAAAAGAAACAATTGAAGCTAATATCACAGAATTAACAGAAACAATTAATACAGAATTATCAAAAAAAATAAATAAAGAATTAAATTCTAATGAAGCCATAAGTCAAATTAGATATACTAATTCTGATTATTCTAATATTAATTCTTTGAAAGATGCTATTGATTCAATATTATATAAACCATTAACATTAACAAAAAATAGTGTAACACCAAAAGTTGCTGAAATTGGTGATACTATATCAGCTAAATTTGAATGGGAATATTCTAAAGATATTCAATCTTAGAAATTTAATGATGAATCTATTGATATATCTATTAAATCAAAAACTATTAATAATTTGACAAATAGTATTTAGTATAATATTGAAGCAACAGATTTGAGTGGTAAGAATTATCCATTTCAAACTGCTAAATTAAATTTTTATACAGCTATATATTATACTACTTCTGTAGAATAGCCAGCAATATAGGATATACCTAATAAAATAATACAAAGTTCTAGATCATGTTCTATTAATGTTAATGCTACTAATGGATAGTATATTTGGATTTTTATTCCAAAAGACAAAATGACACCAAGTTTTTCTGTTGGTGGATTTGAAGGTGGATTCAGAAAAATAGGAGAAACAACTACTAAATATAAGGATAGTTATATTACAGAAACAACTTATGTAATATATAGAAGCGATAATCCAAATTTAGGTAGTACTAAAGTTGATATAAAATAATATGGCTGTAGAATTAATTAGTGAAATAATTTAGAAAAACAACGGACCTTTCGCTTTAGTTGATTCTAATAATATTAGAGGCGGTTGTTATTCTGTAGAAACTATAGAAGAAAGAAATAATATACCAGAAGATAGAAGAAAAATAGGTATGCTTTGCTATGTTCAAAATGAAGATAGTTATTATACTCTTAGTACAAATGGATGGCAAGAAGCTAAATTTGGTGGTGATGGTATACCTATGCTTGATTAGGAAATAATAGATTCTTTAAGAAAAGAAAATAAGCTTCCTGAAAAATATATTGAAATTCCTAATATCAATGATTTAAACGGATCTACAACATCTAAAGAAATAACAGAAACTGGTACTTATGTTGGAATATTATTTTCAGCCATAAGAAAATTATAGTCAGAAATTGCAAAAATAAAAAATTCATTTAATTATGGATTGTATTCTTATACAGGTAAAAATACTGCAATGTCTAGATAGTTAAAAGGAATGACAAAGCCAGAAGAAGAACCTTTATGGTGTATTGAAGAATCTGATTTATCAGAGATAGAAGATGTAGAAATTATAGATGCTGGTCAACTAGAAACAGATGGTACTATTAATTCAAGTACGGAAGGAATATTAGATATTAATGGTACAGCAATATGGAAAGACAAAAATAAATTATCTGATATTTCAGATCCAAAATTATTTACATATATAACATCTAGTAATTTAAATATTAAAGTAACATTAGAAGATGTTAATTAGGTTACTAAAGTGATAGATTTATCAAAATTGGTTGATAAAACTGTTGATTTATATAATACAATGATTTGTATTAATAGAAACTTTAGTAAAAAAACTAATAGTTATATTTACATTAGTATAGGAAATGCTGAACGTAGTAATATTCTTTCAGAAGGATACTTAAATAATAAAAATCAATTATAGCAATATATATCAACAATTGATAATAATTTTTATATTAAAAGTATATCCTTTACAGACTTAAAGTTATCTAAATGTAATTTCTATTCAAAATATCAAGATTTTTCTAATCAAGTAATTCCTAGTATTCCTTCTGATGATGAATATAAATATGGTGTTGCTCATATTACAATAAGATCTGTAAAGAGTAAATAGATTTTAGATGAAATTCAACAACAATTACCTAATAACGAATTGATTTTTGTTGAAGATACTAAAAAATTATGGATTAAGAATAATAATAATTTAATTAACATAGGTTCTAGTGGTGGAACAACTGATAATGATGGTATGACAGAAAGTGAAATAATTGGTTTATTAAAACGAATGGGAATTGTTGCTGTTGAATCTTCGGAAACAGACGATTCTGGTAATATTATATATACAGATTTAAAAATAAATGATATTTCTGACATTACATTTATTAATGAAGATACAAAAGCAAGATATAAATTTAAAATAGATAGTGAAGGTAATTTAACTGGAACAGAATTGCCAAATGATTCAGATTTATTAGAAAATAGATCAAAAGATATTGATATTAAATCACAGTACGTCAGAGGTATTATCGCTCAAATTAATAATCCAAATGGTGATATAACTAAAGATTATAAATTAAATTCAGATAGAATTAAAATAGGAGCATTTTATGCACCATTAAATACTGATACTATTTTTGGATGTTCTAGAGCATTTGTTGAATTAGAAAATACTTCAAATATAGATATTCCACTACAAGGATGTTATTTACATTTTGCAGGATATGACGATCATAATCAACAAACTGTATATCACTTAGCTTTAACAGGTATTTTAAAAGCTGGTGGGACATATTTAGTTGTTGGAAAAAAATATGCTGACAATAATGATTCTAATGTATTTTTAAAAATAGATTCATTTGATCAAGAATGGTTTGTAAACGGATAGCCTATTGATTTTACTTGTGATTCTTCAAAATCTTATGGTTTTGCACTAACGTTTGGTAACGAAAATCTAAATTATAATGATCGTTTGGTTGAAACAAGTACACAAGATTTCTTGAATAATATTCAACAAGGTTTAAAACAAAAATCATTTCCATATAACATTAATTAGAGTTTTATAGACGCTATATATTTCAATAAAATAATAGGAGATACTAGCAATAAACCTTATTGGACAGGTACTTCAACTATTCCAGTGATTAAACCGAATTCGTTTTATAAAAATACATTTGAATTAGATCCAGCTAAATAGGCTTTTAATTCACTTACAACAGTAGATAGTTCTAGAGCAAGATGGGGTAGTAGTAATGATTACATGATTGTAAGTATGAATGATGAATATATTAAATTCCCGCATTCAGGAGATATTTACGATATTAGCAAATTTACACCTAAAAGTTCAAAACAAAATAAAAATGTATGTACAGATAAATCTAAATTAGATATTTCAAAACCAAATATGGTTACATGTTCTTTTGGAATAAATTTACATACAGATAGATGTTTTAATTGGATTTCTGTAGGATATTTTGATGAATATGTATTTATAAGAAAACAAGGAACAACAAACTGGCAAAAATTTGAATCATATAAATAGATTTCAGATAAACAATCAGAACTATCTACATATCCTCATAGGAAAGAATATGAAGTAAATACTAATAATATAATTTATAAACGAATAACAGGAAGATTCCCTGCTGATAATACATTCTATACATCTCATAAGTGTGTTTTAAAAATTAAGAATACAGCACCTTCTACAAGTGAAGTATGGGAATATTGTGTAGGTAGATGTGATAAAAATGGAAATCCAGATGTTGAGCATTCTTCTTCTACATAGACATTTACATTATACCCTATTACATATACTCCTAGAATTTATCAAATCACTGATTAGCAAGGATTTCATTGGATTGAATATCAAGTATGGGCAGCAGCAGCAAATAAGATTAAAGAGAAAATAGAATCTGATAAAAAGAGCAATAATATAATACCAATTTTGATTAATACTGGTGATATGACATAGAATGGAACTAGAATTAATGAATGGTATGATTATTATCAAGCTGGAAAAACATTATTTTCAGAATATGAATAGATGAATGTTGTTGGAAATAATGATTTATGTGGTACGAACTATGAAGAACTAGGCACTGGTGATGATCCAGGAAAATCTAATTCATTTTATTTTCATATATTTTATTGTTATGATGTCGATGAAGCAAATGTACCTATTGTAAATAGTAAATATATACCTAGTTTATATTACTTCGATTCTGATAAATTTAGATTTATAATGGTTAATTCAGAAATTACAGAAATCAATTGCTAGGATTGGTTTGAATTAACACATGATGTGGCTACAGAAACAGGTACAACTAAAAAAGCAATAAATATATACACAGGTTTCTGTGATAACAAGTATGTAGCTACTAGTTTTACACCAATATATACAATGATATATGATATGTTAAATAATACATCTAAAAAATGTATAGTAGCTTGTCATGAAATGCCATTTACTGTAATAACAAATGGAGAACTTAATACAACTAAAAAATCAGAATATAGATCTATTTCGTCTGGTAAGTTAATAGGAAGTCATTTAAATTAGTTTAACGTTTCTGAATCAAGCCCATCTGGTGGAAATCCAAAAGGTATATATTGGTTTAGTAGATTACTTGAGTTTAAAAATGTTAAATTGTGTATAGGCGGTCATAAACATACATATGCTTGTACTTATCCAGTTAGAGAATATTTCAAGTTTGGCAATAATAAGAATAGTAAAGATAATTATTCCGAATATGAAATGAATCGTACCTTAGAAAATGATGATGTAATTTGGATAGACGATGATAATGCAAATTATACTAAATTACCATTAGTAAAAAGAAATGACCCAGGAAGCCCAGTTGGAATATTTTTTCCATGTACACCAGTTAGTTCGTTAGAACGAGGTGTAACATATTTTATGTGTTAGGCAACAGGATATAAATTAACTTCTAATAAAGAATTACCAAGTTCAAATTAGAAATTTTCAATGGCTATTCCTAAAACGAATAATAGCAGTAGTGGAGATAAACCTGATGCAAACCAAAAATATCCTATGTTTGGAATTATCGAATTAGAGAATGGTTATAAAATTAAATTATCTAGAATAAAAAATATTTTAGATTCAGCATTTAAGTTTACACAATTTGATTATTCTAAAGAAGATATGACACTGGAATATTTTGAGCCAGTCACAGAAAATGATTATGGACGATGGTCTACAACTGAAAAATATTTAACAACATTAAGTTAATATGATTCTACATAATAAAAATAATAATAACAAAATTATTCGAGAAGATGATATAGTTCTTTCAGATAGCAAAACGCTATCTGAAAGATTTTCTTCTCAATAGTCAGAAATAGATAATTTAAAAAGCAATGTAAAATGGTTGTATAAGTACGGAGGTGTTGGTTCTGGAACAGGTGGTGGAGGAGGTGCATCTTCTACTAATTTTAGTATTACAGCAACTTTAAATAATGTACAATTAAATGGACAAAGTATAATTTTACCAAGTTCTGGTATATACGAATTGTATATTAAAATAAATAAACCATTATCTAGACAATTTAATGTAAAAATTAATTATACACAAGATTCTTCTGGTAATACGATTCAAAGAACAGATACATATACATTTAAAGTTGATAATAATTGGGAGCAAACTATTCCTATAAGTTTAAATAATAACGATCGTTTAACTATTATTGCAACTGACGGTGATGATACAAAAACAGCTGAATGTACTTATGTTACAAATCCATATTATTTTACAACATCTATTAAGAATAATAAAGAAAAAGATTTACCAAATGAGATATTTATAACAGATGCTGCTAATGATGGTATTGTAGTTAATTTTAATTATTTTGTTTATGTAAATGCTGAAATTTCTTATACTTACAATTTCAATGGTAAATAGCAACAAGGTACATTAGATGACAAAAGTGGAACAATTAAATTTAATATAGATAAAGATTTATTTAATGAATCTAACTCTGGATTATATAATGGATCTATAGATATAAATATATAGCCAGAAAATCAAGAACCAATTAAATAGACTTTAAATTTTAGTTTTTCTTTAATACCAGAGGATTTATATGTATTATTTTATCCAGATTAGGGACAAATTTATTCAGAAAAACCATCTGAAAATTATTACGAATATAATCCTCAAAATATAAATTTTAACTATAGAATATATCACGGAATAAATAAGAACAGATCTTATGATGTAAATATATATATAAATGATAATGTAAGTGATTCAAAAACAATAACAGAAAGATCACTTGAAAATATTCAATTATTTGTCAACCAGTCTGGGTGGAATGAAATTAATATTTTAGTAACTGGTGGTGGTGCAACATATAGAAAAAAATATTATTTATATGTAAAAGATATTGAATAGACAATAGACTGGTTTGATACTAATCAAGATTGGAAAAAGAATTATTATAGAATTTATGATGTAACAAAGTGTTTTGAAAAATATAAAGGAAAAAATTATATAGAACAAACTGTTAATAGTGAGCAACTTAATATAAAAGGTATTGAAATTCCAGAAATTAGTGCAAGTAGTGTTATTAATACTTTATTTTCAATAAGTTTACAATATAATAATATAAATAATTCTGATGATTTTATATTAAAATTAAAAGATGAATATGGTAATGACATTATACAATTATTTTAGAATAAAATAATATATAAAGGAGAAACTAATGATAATATTTATATAGAAAAATAGTCTGATTATGATTTAACTACACCAAATAAATATCATTTAATAACTATTTATTCTAATTATATAAAAACAATAAATAATCAACCTTATTATGAAATAAATATTTATATTGATGGTATATTAGAAACAACATTTTCAAGTTTATATATGAATCCGTTGTTAATCTATAATATTACTATTAATAATGTAAATTGTGCTGCAAATTTAATTGATATAGATTATTTACAATTTATTGATGGTAATAAAACTCATAATTGTGATTATGAATCATATTAGTTTTACTTAACATATTTATAGAAAATTTAGACTATTGAAATTTTTGACAAAATACAACAATTTCAATTTATATCTAATTATGATATTGATCGAGATACTGGTAGAATTACTACAACTTTAGATGATATTAGCAATATTGCTAATACTCATAAAGTACTTTTAGTTAAACATGAATTAATTAAAGGCGAAACACTTGACGATTTTCTAAAGCAAATAGAGCAAAGCTATAATGAAAATGATGAATTTGGATTTTAGGTTAATTTATCATATTCAAACGGATCTGGATTACAACCTATATAGTTACCATCTGATATGAAATCTGGTAAATGGCAACTTGATATACAAGGTTCTTCAACAAAAAATTATAGAAGTAAAAACTGGTTATTATCACTAATAAATGAGGACGAAAGTGATCAAGCCGATATATTTTTATTTTCACCTAATTATAATAAAACTGATTCTTCAACATTTTTACCAGAATAGGATTTTAACTTAAAATCAGATGTTGTAGATAGTAGTCATTCAAATAATACTGCATGTGGTAAGTTTATAAATACTGTTTGTACTAAATTTAATACAAATACTGATGGTTATCATAAAAAATATATAAAGAACTGTTTAGATGGATTTTCTGTATTACTATTCTTAAATATTACTTATGATGAAAATGGATATACAAAAAATAAATATTTTTATTTAGGTATAGTTAATTTTAATTTAAATAGACAATCTTATTTTAATTTAGGTTATAATGATGTAAGCGTATTTGGAAAAGATAAATCTATATTGTCTGATGCAGACCCATTTACTTTTATTAAAATTACTAAAGATCAAAATAAAATAAAAGATGGATTACGTGTTGCTGAAATTCAAGGTGGTAATAATCATTTTGATTTTTCACAATATGATAAAACTATTTTGTTTTAGCAAGGAGAATCTGATACTGGATATATGTTTGGTGACATTATTAAGAGTGGTCAACTTGATGATGCACAAAAAGACATTATAGAATTTGTTCATAAAGTAGCACTTGGTGGTGGATATTGTTTCGGAGGTATTAGGAAAACTTTTGGTTCTTATGATGATGGATATACAGCAGATATAGATGGAATATCAAAAAATTAGGTTCCAGACTATAAAATGCAATATGAACGAAAGAGCAATGACTTAAGTAAGTTTGTTTTAAAAGAAAACATTAATGAAGCTACAGAACAAAATTTAAGAGAACTTCTTATTCCAGACGAAGATTTAGGTACAGTCCAAATATTAGAATTTAATAGTTTAAGTGAATATTATACTATATGTATGGTATTAGGACTTGTTGATAGTGTATAGAAAAATCTTAACATTAAAACTTGGTCATAGAATAAAAAATGGTATATTGCATTCTATGATATGGATACATGTTTGGGTGTATCTAATAGTGGTAAAAATGTTTCTCCAGTTTGTTTCTCAGATTATTGGAAAAGTAGTAAAACTACTAATGTTGATGATTCTATAGACACATATACTAATACAGTTATTTATAGAGATTATTGGCCCAAAGATGCCGAATCACAAGGTATTCCTGGATATGATATACCATCTAGTTATTTATTCGCAATATGTAAATATGCACCGATATTTTTAAAAGATTAGTCTGAAGTAAGTAATTATCCTGAAGAATTATATGCAAAATGGAGAAATTATTCATATAATGAAGATAATAATTGGGGTATTTTAAAAGATGCAGACAATTTTATGAATAAATTCTTTGTAAATAATTTAAAAACAATAAATCCATTATTAATTTCATATAATTATCGTGTAAAATATTTACAATTAAATAATAACATAACTTATAGTAGAGATTATGATAAGTTTCATGGAACTAGAATAAATAAAATACATGATTGGCTAAACGAAAGATTACATATTTTAGATATATATTTTGGATTAAATAAAAAAATAAGATATGATATACATTACAGAAACGATAAAGGAGAATATGTAGTAGTTCCAAGTGGAGATAATGATAAATTGATTTAGAATTGTTATACAGGTAATTACTAGTTATAGAATAATGATGATATAATTATATTACATGATATTTTTAATAATACTGATTCTAGTGGTATATAGACTTCATAGAGTTTTGATTTACTTTTTAAAAGTAAATCATATTCACCACTTTAGATCTATACTCCAAATATGAATATTGGTAATTATATTATAAATACAAATAATAAAGTAAAAATCGGTGTTAAAGTAACAGGTAATTAGATAGTAACATTTGGAGGAAGTAAAAATTGGACTTGGCTTGATAATATTAATTTCTTACAATAGTCTACAGTATATATTGAATCTGATTTGTTAGAAGAGATACGAGGAACAGGAGGAAGTAGTAAAGTTAATAGTTTCAGCTTTAAAACACCATCTTTAAAAAAATTACAATTAACCAATCCAAATTACAATGCTTCTGTAACATTAGAAAACACTACTGCTTATCCAAATTTAAATGAGGTAAATTTTAGCGGATCTAATTTATCTAATATAAAATTAAATAATTTAAATATAACAGCACTTAATATTTCAAATATAAGAAATCCAAATTCTGAAATAACTATTCAAAATTGTTCAAAATTAAAAACATTCAGTTATTCTAATTTAAATATAAGAACATTATCATTTAGTGATTGTTATATAAAAAATTTAAATTTTACAAATACAAATTTAACTAAATTAGAAATTACTAGTAAATGTAGATCTACAATAACAATTAATAATGTTGCAAATCTGAGAGAGATTACATTGAATGGATTTTCTGAAGTTACTATAAATAATTGTTCAAATTTATAGAAAGTAATATTAGGACCAATAAGTGAACGTGGCAAATTTATATATACATTAGAAAGATTAACAATTAATAATTGTATTAATGATAATTTAAGTATAGTAGATAGTGCTAGTGATAATGATTCACGTAAAATTTCATTAAAAAATTCTAATCAATTAACTTATGTGAATTTTTCTAATTGTTAGAAAATTAAACATGCTGAATTTATAGATAATTTATAGTTAAGCTCAAATTGTTTTAATAATACTTTATTAGAAACATTAGATGGTAATCTAATAATTAACGGAAATAATATATTTCATAATTGTAATAAATTTACATTAAAACAATCAAATGGATCATATTGTAATTTAACACTTGCTGATACTATACAAGATATTAATCATTTATTTGGATGTGAACTATCAAATCCTTATAATGAATCTATAGATTTGAATGCTGTAAATCATTTCATTAAAAATTGTGTTACATCAAATAATAAAATAACTAATATTGATTATTTGTTTCTTAATTGTCGTGGAATAAGTTTTTCAGAGCAATAGTTTAAGGATAATGCACCATATATAAATATGACTAATTTTAGTAAGGTTACATCAGCTGTAGGTTCTTTTGCTGATACAAATATACAATGTATTGATAAGAGAATGTGGAACTTTGGAGCTTCAGAAATTGATTTAAGAAATTTTGTTTATCCTTATTATAGAATTAGTGATACTGTTACTACTAATGAATTATACGTTTCAATAGATAGTTTAGCAAATATAATTAATAAAGTTACAAGATTAGAACTTGGATCAATTTCAAACATATATTTTAAAATAGTTGTTTATAATGAAGATAAAACAGAAAAACCAGAAACAATAAATCTGTCTGAATTTTTTAATCCTAATGGATAGTCGCCTACTAAATTAATAAGTTTGAGTAGATGGTTTTGTTATTGTGATCAAACATTAGATCTTTCTAACTTATTTACAAGTAATTGGACTAATTTTTAGACTTTAATATATTTTTTAAGCGATGCAAAGAATTATACAAATTATGAAGGTTTATTTAAAGAACTACCTAAGATTACAACTATTCACTCATCTTTAAATTACAATAATAATCAAGAAGAAGTTGATTTATTTGATTTTTTGAATTGGAAAAACTTTTTATCAAGATCAGGATGCTCGTTTTCAGATAATTCTGATGACTCATGGAGTAGTCCACGATTTACATTTAAAAAGAAAATTGAGTATTAGAATTTAAAAAAATTGTGTGAATATTTAACATAGTCAAATATAAGTAACATATCATCTTTATTTTCAAATTGCTCTGTTTATAATTATGATAATAATGAATTTATATTTGGAAATACGAATAATAATACAATAAAGTATCTTAGATATTTATTTTATAAATGTAAATTTTATACAACTGATGTTAATGAAAATGATACATTTTTAAAATTATCATCAGATACATTTAAATATTTAAATAATATTTCAAATGTTTATTCGATATTTTCAAATACAAAATTATCTAAAATTCCATTTAATTTATTTAATAAACGAGTGATAGATAGTTCATATAGAACTGAGGTATTTGTTGATGATGGTAAGAATAAAAAACCTGCAACATTAACTATGTATAAATACAATAAAGATATAGAATCTTTTTCATCAGCGTTTGCATCTTGTTTGTTCTACTAGCCATATTTTGATGATAATATAATAAAAAATTCTGTTGTAGATAGTGACGGTAATACTTATGATTACTATTATTATAAATATACTACAAAAGGTGATCAAGATGAAGATATTATAACATATTAGAAATATATATTAAAGTAGGATACTGCCGTTTTAGATTAGGATAATAAGAAAGGATATTATACTAATAGTTTTTACTTAAAAACTATTGATGGATTACAAACACTATATAATCCTATTATTTCTAAACCATAGAAATTATGTATTCCTCCAGATTTGTTTTATTCTACAGACTAGAATGTTAATATGTCTGGCGGTGATTATGGTAAGTATTATAATGTATTTAATGATTCTAATATTGAAGGAATAATTCCTAAACATATTTTTGCAAACGACAATTTTACATCTCCTAGAAATACATTCAAAAATTGTAAAATAGTACCACAATTAATAAATACTATTAATGGAGTTAATGTATATTCACATTTTCCAGAAAATTATACTTCTGCAGATATATTAGATCATGCATTTAATTGTAATTTTGTTTATCCTAGTTATGAAGAACAGCAAGAAAATTATATATTTATTATAATGAAAAATACAATATCTTAGTCTGCAAAAAGTTTAAAATATGCTTTTAAAAATAATTAGAATTTTAGCGCCAACTTCTATTATGGACAAGATTTAATTGAAAAAAATTATATCAACTATGTTGGAGAAATTAATTTGAATGGAATTATTTCAGGATTGGATATATCATATTTTAATAAGTTAAATTTAGATTATATATATTATAATACATATTTAAATAGAATAATTACAGGTAAATTATTTAATGAAGATTTTCTTGCAGATAAAGTTGATAAAAAATTACAATTAGATAATAGTTATGTAATGTTTGTAGAACCAATTAACTCATTAAATGTTGGTATGTCTAGTAATATAATACTACCAATGGCACAAAAATCAATAAATAAATTATTTGCACAGAAAGTTATAACTGCAAAATCAACTCAATTTATAGATGAAAGTTCTAAAGCAGTTTATAAAGAGAATGGATTTATAATTAATGATTAAATCTAATGGAAACAAATTTAAATAAAAACATTTCAGTCTGGAGGGGAAACAATACCCCTCCAACTGATTATCATCTTTGGGAAAAAACTGATGGAAGTATTCATACTAAAATAGATAATAGTTGGTTACAACTAACTTCACCAACTGACAAGAATACTCTTGATAGAATAGCAGATAAATTGAATAATTTATAGATGAAGGAAGTTGCAGTTTCAAACAGCAATATATTAAAATCCTATCAGCTTAAATCTAATGATGAATCGTTTGGAGTTGTAATAGATATACCTAAAGATAAATCTTTAAAGGATGTTAAGTTAGGATATGAGAATGCTTCTGTAAATTCAGAAACTGGAGAAATAAATATCGGAACTCCTTCAGAAATAGAAACTAAAGCTTAGTATATGATATACTCAATGGCTGTAGCTGATGGTACTTTTACAATGGTAAAAGTTAATCTATCAAACTTTATTTCTGAAAAGGAATATTCTGATGGACTTGAAGTAGATGGATCTAAATTGAAGGTTAAAAAAGATCCAAGTTCAGAAACTTATTTAAGTATATCTCCTAATGGAGTTAAAATTTCTGGAATTGATTCTAAACTAGCTAATATTAATAAAGTGTTATATAATTAGCATTCTAAAGTGATTTTAGATGGAAAACCTTCAATAATTGAAAAGGGTGTAAATACTTAGATTACTATGTCTTGGAGGTATATATACAATGATGAAGAAATTACTCCTGAATCAATGCAGCTTAAATCTGGAACTACTGTTTTGGAGAGTACAAATAAGAAATATACTGATACTATTAGTGATAGCAAATCATACTAGGTTGTTGCAGTAAATCAAGGAATTACCAAATACTCGAATACATTTACAGTAAACGCATACTATCCAATGTATTTTGGAGAAGGAGGAAATACTTTTGATAGCACTAGTATAATTATTGCTTCTAACAAGAGACCAATATCTTATAGTCCTAATGGTGATGTTTCTATTACTTTTACAGGTGGTAAATATTTATGGTTATGTGTTCCAAATACTATGAGTGTAAATAAAGTTACTTCAGGTGGTTTTGCCGTACCAATGGAAGCTCCTATAAATGAAACAGTTAATGGAATATATAAATGTTATAGAAGTACAGATACAATTAATAAAGGAACTGTTAAATTTACAATTTCATAATTATGGCAGTAAATAAAGGAGAAATAGGAATCTATGGTGTTTTAAGAAGGGATGGAGGAAATAATATCCTTGCTAGAACAGATCAAATACAAGATGCCAAAACTAATAAAACCCAAGCAGAGGTGAATTAGGAAGCTTTTGTACTTAGTACTCGTATTGATAATATTAATACTCGTGTAAAAGATTTAGAAAGTAAAATATCTAAACCAATAAATTATAATAATATTCTTGAAAATAAAAACGCCTTAGACGCTCTTACAGGTGTTAAACATGGCGATATGTATTAGGTAAGATCTGCTATAGCAATTAATGGTAAAAAATATCCTGAAAATACTAAGTTTGTATATGTTAGTACTCATGAAGATGGTGTAAGTGAAGGATGGTGGGAACCATTTAATAGTATTACATTATCAACAGGAGCATCTCCTCTTCTTTTTGATTAGAATGGTAATATTGTAATGTAGATTTCTACTGGTTTAACTCTTGGTGGAGATGGACAGCTAATGGTAAATTATGGACCTGGATTAGAATATACTTATGGAGAACTTACGGTTAGTACAAGTAGAGGTATAAACGTTGATCAAGGTGGTGTACATATAAACGAGGGCGAAGGTATTAATACTAATGATGGATACTTAAATGTTAATTATGGAAAAAGTCTAACTATTGATGATGCTAGCCAAAAACTTGAAGTTAAATTAGATCGTAATAGTGGATTTTATATACATGAAAGTGGTGGTTTAAAACTTGGTACATTTGGTTGTATTGAGGCAAACGGTATCTCTGGTTTAAATGTTAGAGTAAGAGGGGGGTTAACCATTGAAAGCGGATAGTATAATGATGCTGTAATTATAAATCGAGGAGATGGTTTAAAAATTGATAATAATAAACTTGTAGTTAAAATATCCACTAACTATAGTGGACTTAATTTTAACAATAGTGGTGCTTTACAACTTAGTACAGGTTCTATAAGAGTAGATTCTAGTAATAGAATAAAGATTTTATATGGAGATGGATTAAAGATTGGTGATGATTACAAACTTCGACTTAATCTTAGTTCAACTCCACTTTATTTTGATAATAGCAAACATATATCTATTCGTTGTGGAAGTGGTTTACAAGTAGGAACTAATGATGAAAATAATAAATTACTAATAAATCACGGTGACAGTATTAGTGTTGATAGCGGAAAGGTAGATGTCAATTGTGGGCGAGGTTTAGCTATTACTACTAGAGGAATAGAAATTTCACCTGGGAACGGGTTAGAATTTAATAATAATAAACTTAATGTTAAAACGAGTAACAATGGTGGAATTTATGCAGCCAGCTATGGTTTAGAAATTAGTACGAGTTTTGGTTTAAAAGTTAACGAAAATAACGAACTTGGTATTACATTGCGAGATGGAGGAGGACTTGAAGTTGACTCCAATGGTTTAGCAGTTAAACACGGATATAGTTTAACAGTTGGCTATTACAACGAACTTAACCTTAACCTTGTTTCGTCTCCACTCTATATGGATGATTATAATCATATATCTATTAGGTGTGGAAACACATTAAAAATGTCTGATGATCATTTTCTAAATGTTAATATAAGTACTAGTACTACTAATAATGATGTTGCTATAGGCTTAATTTAGTCAGATACGCAGGGTCTATATATAAGTTCTTCAAAATTAGCAGAATTTATCAAATAGGTAATGGCAACTCTTTAATTTATTTTAAACAAGAATAAATTACAATTTTAAAAATTTTATTATTAACTTTGTATAATAAGTTTAATTTAATAAAATAAAATAATGGAAGGAAAAAATTCAAAGAACCCTTATTTTAAAGTAAGTGTAATAATTACTGCTTATAATGTAGAAAAGTATATTGAAAAAGCAATTCAATCAGTATTTAGTCAAACTTATAAGAATATTGAAATTATTGTAGTAGAAGACCAATCTACAGATTCTACTAAAGATATACTTAAAGAATATGAAAAAAATTATAAATGTGCAGTTGGAAAAGATTTCCATGTAATTTGGAACAAAGAAAATGTTGGTGCAGGGTTATCAAGAAGATATGGTATTAAAAATGCTACGGGTGAATTTGTAATGTTGCTTGATGCCGATGATTGGTTAAAAGAAGATTATATTGAGCATCTTGTACAAAGACAAGAAGAAACAGACGCTGATATAGTAGGTGGAGGTATTGCTTATTATTATGAAGAAGATGATCATTATAAAGTAGAAACATATGGTACTCGTTTAAGTACAGACTTTCAGAAATTTAAAGATTATCAAAATGGAGGAATAGTATTTCTTAATAATAAGATTGTAAGAAGATCAATGTATGATAAAGTTGAGTATTGCGATAGAAGATATGTAGAAGATACACCAGTCATTATGAAACTTTTGTATTATGCTAATAAAGTAGCATATATTAATGAAGCTGGATATAACTACTTACAAAGAAGCGGTTCTCTTTGTCATGAATCTTCTAAATGGAAACATCAATTATTTAGTGCATTATGTTGTGCTGAATTAATTGAATGGTTTAAAGATAAGCCAGAACCATATAATAAAATATTTGGTTTAGGTCAGTTTGTTGATTATCTTAAATCTATGGCTGCTATGCAAAATATTAGTCAGGATGATTATATTAATTACAGTAAAGAGTATATAACTTGCAATAACTATTTACTTAATAATATTTCAATAAAATAATTACATTATTTATAAAAGCTCGGTCTTATGACCGGGCTTTTTTCGTTTATATCAGCTTTACATCAAAATAAAATTTTATTAAAATTTTAACATTTGTTAACAATATTTAATTTGGACACTCCAAAATAAGTTGTAAATTTGACTGTTACAAATTTGTACAAAAACAATTACGAAGTACTTCAGTTAAAATGTAGATTCAAATTAATAATGTAGATAAATGCAAACTAACAATATTTTAAATATATTTTATGTCTGATAGTAAAGTTTTTATGTTCCCAGAAAATGGAACAAGTAATAGTGGGCTTGTATCAATGTTAGCTCCTTTGCTTCAGTAGAAAGGAGTAGATCCTAATGTATTACTCGCAATGAAAAATAACAACGGTTTCGGTGGCGAAGGCGGATGGTTTATGTGGGTAATTTTCTTATTCTTCCTTATGGGATGGGGAGGAAATGGCTGGGGCGGTTTTGGAAATCGCGGAACTGGTCAAGTAGGAGCAGATTTAGGTAATTTGATTAATAATGATGCAGGAAGAGAGTTATTGATGCAAGCTATTCAAGGAAATGGTAACGCTATTAGTCAGCTTGCTACAACCCTTAATTGCACTCTTGGTGACGTTCAAGGTGCCATTAACGGAGTTATGTCGCAAATACAAGGTGTTGGTAACCAAGTTGGTATGTCATCACAACAGATAATCAATGCAATTCAAGCTGGTAATTGTCAAATTGCAAGCAAAATTGCAGACTGCTGCTGCGAGAATAGATTGGCAACTTGTCAACAAACTAATACCTTATAGAATGCAATTAATACTGTAGCAAATGGACAAGAAAGAGGTTTTTCATCTATCGCTTATGAAACACAAAGACAGACTTGTGATATTAGAGATAGTATAAAGTCAGCAACTGATTCTATACTTGCTGGTTAGAGAGATGCAGAAATGAGAGAAATGCAAAATAAGATTGACGCTTTAAGAGAAGCAAATTCTCAAAAAGATGTAGCAATTAATAATGGACATTAGACAGCTGTATTCAATCAAATGATTCAGTCTGCAACAGCACCGTTAGCAGGAGCTTTAGCTACTTTACAAAATGATGTAAATGGTGTTAAATGTAAACTTCCAGAAACAGTAACTCTTCCATATAGTTGTGCTACTGCTGTTCCTACTAATTTGGTTTATGGATACAATCTTGCAAATTATGGATTAAGCGGCTGTGCTTGTGGAAGTAATTCCCTATGGGGTTAAGAAAGGAGGGAGTATGATATTACCTGCTTATATTAATGTAAATTCCGGAGGTATTCCTACTCTTCGCTCTTTATCTGTTACTGTTAATGCTTCTGCAGTTTAGTATGATTTTAATAATCATAGAAATGTAGGAAGACCATATAGAGGACTTTTAATTATTAATTTAGCTTAGGCTATACCTACTGGAACTACTGCAACTCTTCCGATTGTATTTACAACATCTGGAGGTAATGAACAGCCTCTAGTTAAATTGAATGGTGCTCCTGCTACTGTAGGAGATATAACAGGAACTGGTATATATCTAGTTTGGTATGAAAGTCAAACTAATACATTATAGTTAATTAATTTATAATAATTATGTTTTCAGCTTTAAGACAAGGTAGTGTAATTTACATTTTAGAGAAAGGAGAAAATCCTACTTTTAAAGTAGGACAAATAGTAAGTATAACACAGCCAAACTATAGTAATAATTTTTTAATGAATGGATCTACTATTGATATTAATGTAAAAGTTGGAGATTAGAATATGGATTTTAAAAATGTTCCATCTTCTTAGTCTACTGCAACATATAATAATGTTATCATTGCAGAAACTAAAGAATTAATGTCAAATGAGGTCGATAATATGTTGTAGAGTAGTAAGAGTATTGTAGATAGTGTTACTTATCATAATAACGTAATAGCCTCTTGTGAGAATATTCTTAAAGAACTTAATCCAAGATTTGCAAAAGAAAAAGAACGTGATGAAGATATAAATAATTTAAAGGATAAAATGGGAGGAATTGAATCTAAAATGGATTAGATTCTTACACTACTTTCAAAAGAGAAAACTAACTAATATTATTACTATGAAAGGATTTATTGAAATAAAAGAAGATTCTTATGAAGATACTATTGAACATCTTCACAGAATAAAATTGCTTGCTTGTAAACTTATAAAGATGCTTTCTGAACATTCAGAAGTGTACGATAAAGATGATGATTACGAAGATGAAGATGAGGATATGAGAGATAGACGTTCAAATTATAAGGATTCTATGCCTCGTAAATCTAAAGGAAGATATAATTATTAATAAATAGGTAGGCGGTGGCAAGTTTATTGTCATCGCCTATTTTTATATAATATTATGAAATAGGATTTTACTGAATATGATATTAAACCTGAGAGTTTCCTAAATTATTTAAGGTATTATGGTCCTCACTTTAATAGAAAGTTAAGTGAGTTTGCTTGTAGTTGCTTTGATAAGTAGGAATTTTCAAAAGAGTAGTTAGATAATTTACTATAGTCCAATAACATAGAAATACCAAATGCTAAATTATATGATATTGTTTATGTAGCCAATTGGTGTAGAAATGTATTTTATGGTTCTAGTATTGCAGATGAAAAACATTTTGTTCTATTTATAAAAGACTTATTTGAAAAAGAATCTGATTTAATATTTAATAGATGGTATGCTGATATGGCTAAGTAGGGAATACCTATAGAATGGGAGGATATGATTTAAATAAACGCCTAGTGTTCATTTTATTTTGGACATTAGGCATTTATTGTTTATACTTGCAACGTAAACTAATTAATAAAAAATTATTATGAATACATTTAAGAGTGATTATATTATATGTTTAGATAATGGACATGGAGTAAATACTCCAGGAAAATGCAGTCCAGATAAAAGACTTAAAGAATATGCTTATACCAGAGAAATAGTTAATAGACTATCTACTAAATTAAAAGAAAATGGTTATAAAGTGTATATAGTTACTCCAGAACAAGAAGACATATCTTTAAAAGAAAGATGTAGAAGAATTAATAAAGTGTATTTAGAAAACGGAAAGAAAGCTATTTCTATTTCTGTACATAATAATGCTGCTGGAGCAGATGGTAAATGGCATTCTCCATCAGGATGGAGTGTTTTTATATCTTTAAATGCTTCTAAAAATTCAAAAAGACTTGCAGAAACTCTTTATGATGAGGCTTTAAAATTAAAGCAACAAGGTAATAGAGCAATTCCTAGAGAACATTATTGGGTACAAAACCTTGCTATGTGCAGAGATACAAATTGTCCTGCCGTTCTTACAGAAAATCTTTTTCAAGATAATAAAGAAGATGTTGATTTTCTTCTTTCTGAAAAAGGTAAACAAACAATGGTAGATATACACTATAATGCGATTGTAAAATATCTTAGTTAATGAATGTAGAAAAAGAAATTACACAATTAAAAGATAAAGTAAATAATTTAGAAAAAAATAAAAAAAATATTATATCTGGAAGTTCTTATAATAATATAGGAACATCATCTTCTGATTTTTTAATAAAAACAAGAGGTAAGGTAAAAATACAATGTGGATCTAAATTTATAGATTTAATTAAAGACGGAAAAATAAACGCGGATTCTAAATTTATTTATAAAGAAAATGAAATTGGTGTAAAAGATGGTATTTATGTTTTAGAAGATGAAGAAAATACAAAGGTTGTTCTCCAAATAGATGGAGTAAAAATAGATTTAAAAGATCCAGTAGGATCTACTTATGTATCATTTTTAGGAGAATAGGATATATCTTCAGATGAACAATATTTGGCTTTATCTAATATAGGATTTATATATCCTAATTTAGAAACTGCTAAAAGTAAAAATATAAAAAAAGGAATTATATATATAGAAGATTCTAAACAATTATATATAATACAAGATGGAAAATTTACAGAATATGAATCTAATTTAAAAATACCATATAATAATCCAATAATAATATCTCCGCTATCTAAACAAAACGGAGCTATATAGATACAAGGAACTGGATTATCAAATGGTATATTATTTGATTCATTATGGATATATACTGAAAATGATTCTGGATATATAAATACTAATAAGAAATTAAAATTATCAATAAGTAATGCATCTGTAGCTTCTTTTGAAAAAAATATAATAATTTTTATTACTCCTATTAAATCTAATAATATATATTCCAATAAAATATAGTCTGAAGAAATAACATCTGATTCTGGATATAAATTATATTATGACGAATCTTCAAATTAGTCTACATTAGAAATTGATAATTTAGTTGTTAGAAAACAAATAATACAAAATCAAGATACTCAATAGATAAGTTTAAATTCATAGAAATTAAACAATGAGTATCAAACTAATTTACCAACAGGTAGTATTATTATGTTTAATCCTCAAATAAATAATATTCCAGATAATTGGGTTATATGTGATGGTGAAAATAATACACCTGATTTAACTTCTAATTTTATAGAAAATAAGCCTAAAGAAAATGATGAAGATTAGAGTTACTCTTTAATTTATATTATGAAAATATCATAAGTTTAAAAGTTAATAATATATTTACAAACACTTAATAAATAATTATGGAAATAGGAAATAATGATGAAATCATCGATGATATTGATGATGTATTTGAAGAAGAAGAAAATAATTCAAATGATTCTAATGAATAGTCTGGTGAACAGCATAATGACGATTCTAATGAATCAAATAATCAAGAATCCTCTAATGAGGAAGAAGTAGATTTTGTATCATCTCTTCTAAAAACAAGAGGAATAGAAGATAAGTCTAAGATTAAATTTGAAAATGAAGAAGGTTATGTAGAAGAAGTAAATTGGGATAATCTAAGCAACAGCGATAAGCTTAATATTCTTCAGTCCTCTGAAGCTACTCCTGAAACTGGCTTAGACGAATCAGAGATCCAATTAATAAATACTATTAGAAATAGTGGAATGAAACCAGCAGAATATCTTCAGTTTATTGGCAATGGAGAAGTTCAACGCTACATTCAAAATAATTATCAACCTCAATTTGAAATTGACCAATATTCTGATGATGAACTATTTTTAATGGACTTTATGAGTAGAATGGGAGAGGTTACAGAAGATGAAGCAGCTGAGGCTTTGCAAAGAGCTAAAACTAATGAAAACTTATATCAGAAGCAAATAGATTCTATTCGTAATGAATACAAGCAAGCTGAAAAAGAAAATCTGATGCAAGAGCAATTAGAACAAGAACAGCATGCTTAGGAAGAATATGAATAGTTTTCTAATTAGATAGTAGACGAAATCAACAATCTTAAAGAAATTCAAGGATTTGATCTTAATATGGATAGTGATGATATGCAAACATTGTATGATTTCATTACTGGTTAGGATGCAGCAGGTAATAATTATCTTGCTAAAGCTTTATCAGATCCTCAAACTTTAGTTAAGACTGCTTGGTTAGCTCTAAATGGAGACCAAATGATCAACGATATTTCTAACTATTTTCAAAAAGAAATAGCTAGTGTGCGTAGAGAAAGTTATAATAAAGGAGTTACTGATACTCAAAAGAAGATGAACAAATCTAATAATGTTGTCTTTAAAGACAAACCTGGATCACGACAAGAAACTTATAGTGATTTAGATGATTTTTAATTAGTTGTAAATTAATATGTTAGTTGCAAATTTTACAAGTAGAATACCCACAATGGGTCAAACAAAAACATACGAAGATTGGTCAAAGTATTTAGGCTCACGTCCTCATCGCCTCGGCGTCGTTGCCCGTATGTATACTGATAACACATTGAGTTTTATTACAGATGGTTTGAGAAACATTTTCTATAAAGATGAAAAGCAAGATCAATTCCAACTTTCAAGTTCTTTGCTTTTTGAATGGAATGTTGAAACAAACAATATTAAGAAAGTCGAATTTGCGGAAGTTCCTACAGAAGATGGAGCTAACGGAACTGAAATCACAATGGCTTTCAAGGAAAACTATTATCAAAAGTATGATATTTTCCGTATTGATAAAACTAAACAACAATGTCAAGTAATGAGTCGTCCTATTCGCAAGCATGATTATTATTGGGAAGTTCAAGTTCGTTTAATTGATAATAACTACGATACTACTCTCGATACAGACGGTTGCTAGGTAGGTGATACTACTACATTCCAATCTGTAGCTATGCCTGAACTATCAGAAGAGGGCTACAGTAAATTTTAGAGTCAAATGGAACGTCACCGCAATTTTATGACTACTTTCCGTGCAGATGCTAGCTGGTCTAGCTTATATGCTATTCAGGAGAATGTATTTATGAGTATTGCTGACGATAAAGACCAAAGTAAATCAGAAGGTGTATATAAGATGCTTAAGAAGGAAAAGGAACTTCTTGATACATTTATGTACGCTATGAATACAGGTCTTACCTTTAATAAGGGCAATATCGATGTTAATGGTAAGGCAACCATTTCAGAACCAGAAACTGGTAGACCAATATATATTGGTGAGGGACTTATTCCTCAAATTGAAGCAGCTGCTAACAAGTACGTATATACTAATAAACCTAATTTGCAGTTGTTTAATATGATCATGTCAGATATGGCAGATAAAGCACAGAACGATACAGGAAATAAACTTGTCTTTATCGTTAATAGAAAAATGTGGAATGATATTCAAATGGTTCTCGGTGAATATCTTGCTAATTACAGAACTGATGGCACTTATATGTATTCTAAGAATGCTAATAAGGGTCTTGGTGGTTATGTAAAGGTTGGAGCTACGTTCGACACATATGAGTACGCTAAACTTATTTTTTTCTGGCGTAACACAGAGAAATCTGTGGCTTAATAAAATTTATCTAATTGCTGGAAGTTCCTTAAGCTTCTTAAACTATAAAATAATAGAAATGTTATTTGAATGTTTAATAATTAAGAAGATTGGATAATCAGCAGCGAAGTCTCTAAAGCCAATTAGGTATGAGAAACGTTCAACGACTAGTAAGTCCCTTTATAGGGCATAGATTAATATAATTAATCGAAATGGTAAACATCTTATGGAATTAAAATACATTTTTTATATAACAGTAAACTCCATTAATGGGAAATTTTATTTTGGAGTACACAAAACAAATCCAGAAGTATTCGATGGATATATAGGTTGTGGAATATACAGATAGTCACAAGCCATCTTGGATATAGCATTTCATAATGCTGTAAAAAAGTATGGATACAATAACTTCAAAAGAACTACTATCAAAATATTTGATAATGAAAAGGAAGCTTATGACTTCGAGAAACTAGTAATTACTCCAACTCTATTAAAAAGTAAGTAGTGTTATAATACTACCATCGGGGGTATTGGTGGAGGAAATGAATTACAAAAAAGAACTGTGTATTAGTTTGATTTAAAAGGAAACTTTATAAGAAGTTACAAATCAGCTAGAGAAGCTGCTATAGAGGTAGCACCACAAAATTAGGATAATATAAGAGCATCTATAAAAAATTGTTGCCTTGGAACTTCTTATAGTAGCTGTGGTTTTTATTGGAGTTATTATAAGGAATTTATTAAGAAAGAGGATTTTAAAAATGATGTGCATCGTAGAAAAAACAAAATTGCACAATACACTCTTAGTGGTAAATTTCTTAGATACTATGATAATATTACACAAGCTAGAAATGAATCTGGATTATATAATCTATATTCTTCCATTAATGGTGGATGTAGTGTTGGTGGATTTTAGTGGAAATATTATACAGGAGATGATTCTGATATAGCTCCATTTGAAAGCCCAGTTACAATATATAGAACTAAGCCTATTATTTGTATTGATACAAATGGAAATGAAATAGAATATGAAAGTATAAAAAAATGTATTGAAATTAACCCTGAATTTTCTTCTAAGGGAATAAAAAATGTCATTAGAGGTATAAATAAAACACATAAAGGATATAAATTCAGGTGGAAAGATGAAGATATAGTCTGACTTTATATGAAAATATAAGGATATTTTGGGAAACCAAGTAAGTTTTGTTGTAGATCGTGCATTAACTCGTGAATATCCTACTCATGGATATGGTGTTTGCATTGATTTGACAGCAGACAAAACAACTGGTCAACCTGCTATTGCAAAATTCAGTCTTACTGGAAAAGATTTTATGACAAATAAAGTCGTAGGTGTAGGCGGTTATGACGGTAAGAGTTCAGGTGAAGTTGCAAGTAATGTAGCAGGTAGCAAACTTATTATGATGGGTTATGCTGGTGTTGCTGCATTCACTCCTTATAGAAGTGTTATCGTAAGAGAAGCTTAATAAGAAATAAAATTATAGAATATATAGATTGACAAGGGGAGCCGTAACACCCTCCCCTTGTATTTTTTAATGATAATATGAACTAATATGGCTGAAAAAAATAAAGTTACTAAAGCCGATGTCGTTTTTGACGGTACTAAAATTACATTAAGAAGCGTATATGACAAGGCAAATATTAAATATATGATTATGCCTTGTAAGAATAAATATGGTCAATATCCTTCTTGTATAAAGAGAGTAAACTCTTAGGGTGATATGATTATGAGTGAAAAAGAACGTAATGCGTTCTCTGAAGGAACAGCCGTCTTTTTCCCAGAAAATCATATTTTTGAAGTAGTAAGTGGAAAAACTTATAATTTAAATGATATTTATGAAAAAGCAGAATGGGAAGCTATTGAGAATTGTCCTTTAATTGCAAAGAGTAGAGATGCTCGCGATTCTGATGGTAATCTTATTATAGATGGTCCTAAATCTACTCCAACAAAACCAACTCGAAATGGTGTTGCTGAACTCTATATAGATAGACCAGGTCTTGATACTCAACGCAGAGTTTCTCATAAACAATTAATTCATAAGGCAGAGTCATTTATTTATGATGATCCTAGAGGTGCAGACGGTCAACTTAATATGGCTAGAATACTTGGTAAAGATATGCGTAATCAACCAGCTGCAGATGTTATTGATTTCTTAATTAGAGTTGCAGAAAAAGATCCTAATAAGATTATCAATTTGTATACTGGCGGTGATACTTCTTTACAATTACTCTTTATAGAAGCAAAGGAACAAAAAGTAATTTATATTAAAAGTAAACTGTATTTATACGGAGATAATATTGTACTTGGTGCAACTGATAATGCTGTAATAGCTTGGATGAAAGATCCTAAAAATCAGAAAGTACTAGAACTTATCAAGAAAGATACTTATCCAGATTACTTTAAATCTAAGGAATAAGTATTAAGATAAAACTTTAAAATAGCTAAAAATAATATAATGACAGCTAAAATTTAAAATATTAATATGAAATATATAGTGTACAAAACTACTTGTTTGGTAAACTCAAAAATCTATATCGGTTATCATTAGACTTCTAATCCAGAAGTATTCGACGGATACTTGGGATGTGGTTTGTATAAATCGCGTAGTGAATATATTAAACATCCTAAAACAGCATTTCATCACGCTGTAGTTAAATACGGAGTAGATAATTTTAAAAGAGAAATTCTATATGTTTTCGATAATTCTAAAGATGCTTTAGCTAAAGAAGCAGAATTAGTAACTGCTGAATTTGTTAGATCATCAAATAATTATAATTCTTCATTAGGAGGTGAACAGCCTATAAATCCAGGAAAGAAAATATATAGATTTAATTTCCAAGGAAATTTAATTGAAACATTTGATAATGCCAATATAGCTGCAGAAGCAGTCTATAGAAATGTAAGCAATATTCATGCAGCAATATAGAATAAGAGGACTTGTGCTGGAAGCTTATGGGCTAATTAGAAGAAAATTAATATAAATGATTACAAAATCACTGAATATAATACCTACTACATCTACGACTAGGACGGATATTATCTTACAGAATTTTCTTCCAATGAAGAGTGTGTTGAATTTCTTGGAACTAATAAAGGAAACTTAACAAGAGCTATAAAATTACAAAATAAAATAAGTGGCTATTATATAACTACTTAGAAAATTGATAAAGTTCGTATTCAAGTAACACGCTTAAATGGAAAGTTAAATCGGTATACATTGGATGGAAAATATATTGATAGTTTTGAATCCACAGCATAGGCTAAAAAAGTTTTAGGGCTTAAATTATCTAGTATAAGCTAGGCTATAAGACTTAATAGATAGTGCAATGGATTCAGATGGACTAGAACTGATAATCCTACAGAAACTATTGATATTTCACATTAATATTATTGGCTGGCTAGAAAGTAATTTCTAGTATCAATCTGGGCAAAATCGGGGAAGCCTAAACTGAAAGGCACGGTAATCCCGAGTTAACTTAATGGATAATACCTTTAAGTAGCGTAACGCATAGGCATTGAACCTCTTATGAGAATATAATATGCCCACGAGTGTCCACTCCCATAGGGATGAAAAGATATGCTGACCTATATCGAAAGATATAGAATTAGAGGATAAAAAGCCTCTAAGATAACAATGTGAGACAAGTTTGGGAAGGAATGTTAACAGAGCTTAGTAAGGTAAATGCACCTAGTATGTTGCTCTAGGATTTTAACTATTTCTTCAATAAAGCTATAAATCAATATATAAATAAGAGGTATAACATTTATGATGTTAATCAACAAACCTCTGACGATTTAAGAGTTTTAAAATCAACTGCTGTTCTCGATGTAGTTAAAGCTTCAGATAAAAATGAAGCACTAAAAAGTTTAACACAATACGGAGCTGGAAAGTCTAAATTATTTGATGCAACTTATGAGGTAATTTTACCTCATGACTATCTTCACATTCTTAATTGTGTATGTATTTATGAGGTTGAAAAAAACTATAAATGCTATAACACTGGTGATTTTGTATAGTTTGCTGCTAAAAGATTAACAGCAGACTCTTGGTCAATTATTTTAAATGATTACTATAATAGACCACTTCCAGAAAGACCTTATTTTTATATACATAATATTAATATAAATAATACATTACCTACAAATCCAATTACTGAAACAAATCCAAACGGAACTGATCTAAGTTCAGAATATATTGGATCTCCTACAGAAATCCAATATTATTTGACTTCTATTAAAGATAGTGTTGCAGCTGGAACTCGTGTATATGTAAAGGATGGAATTGTTTATAAAGAAAGTACTTATACTACAAAAATTAATGGTGCTACAATGGATGATTTGAGCACTAAAACTGTAAAAGGAGAAACAACAAAATCTAATTTTCCACGTACTATTAAATTAGGTACACCTGATTCTCGTACAGTTAGTACAGTAGAAAGAGATACTGGCACACGTTATGGTAATGCATCTAATGTAAGAATGGAAATAAGATACGGACATGATTCATCTGTATTTAAATTGAAAAAAGTATTTGTTGATTATATTAAATCACCTTAGACAATTAGATTAACATAGGAATAGGTTAACCTTACAGAAGACACATCTCAAATCATGGAATTTCCTGATTATGTATGTCAAGAGATTATAAATGAGCTGACAATGTTGGTTATGGAAAATACTGCCGACCCACGTTTACAAACTAATCTTTCAGTTACACAGTCTATTGCAAACCCAGCTCAGCAATAGACACCTCAACCACAACCTCAGCAAGCACAAGCCCAAAGAGGTTAAAAATAATTTAAATCATGTTTCAATTTACTACAACTAATGTAATTAATTCAGATAAGGACCTCACCACAGGTAAACCTCTGTATGAAGTAAAGAGTGATACTCTTATTGTTAAAAGAGTAGCTAATTTTAAGAAGGAAAATATTGCCGCAATTTATAAGGCAGCTGCAGTAGATCCAGAGAATGCTAAAGTTACTATTGACTTAACAGGAGTTTCAGCTACAACTGGTGATGTTTTAAGACTCTCTATATATGTTGGACTTTCTTAGGCATCTCAGGATTCTAGATATTCTAATGATATGATTTACAAAGGAAAACCTTTCTCTGTAGATTTCGTTTGGCAAGATACTGCTGCTAACTCAGCAAAGAAACTTGTAGAAACAATTAAGAAGTACTCTTTATTAGTGTATGGAGAAAAACTTTTGACTGCTTCTAATAGTGGTGCATTTGTTACTATTGAAGCAACTAATGAATATCAAAGATTTAAGAGAGTAGATTTGGAGAAGTTTGAGAAAGCTCCTAACGAATATCCCTATAGCGGAAAATATACAGTTATTAAGTCTCTTTCTGATCTTGCTTCTAAAACAAGCTCTGAGTTAACTGGTTCTGTTGAAGGTTTCTTCGCAGGAAAAGAAGGATTTGGTACATATTCATTCTTGCTCCATAATTTACGCCTTCCTACTTCAGCTCGTACTCAGGCATTTGGTATTAATCAGGATGAAACTCCCATAGTTGGAGCTAAGTATAACCAGTATACTATCCACTATTGTTCAAATAGAGGTGTTCTTGGTCTAAATGCTGTTGGAGACACAGTTAAATCTGTAACTACTCATGTATTCTATGTAAAGAGTGATTTAGCTAGTGCTTTTGAGACTTTGCTTGAAAAAGTAGGTTCTATAACTACAGCTTCTGCTAAATCTAAGGATCCTGTTGATCCGCAAGCTCAGATTACTGCTTCTTCTGTCGCAAAGACCATAGTAGATGCAGCTATTGATAAACTTAAGAGAGATAATAGTTTAACATAATAAATTAAAGGCGAGGGCGTTTATTCGCCTTCGTCTTTTTCTTTTTTATATGTATAATCAAATTGAAAAATTAGCCTCTGCTATACGTAATGATATAGTAGCTGGATTAAGAGGCTACCACACAAATTATTCTATGTCTACTGAGCAATTAGAGCAAGACATAGTAGATGAAAGACTTTAGATATTAAAAGAATATTCTTTAAAAGGTGTATTACCAACTAAAGACTTATATATTTCAATTAATTGCATACCTATTGATTGTAAGGGTATAGATAGATGTAGATGTAATACTATAAACTATTGTTAGGATTCTCCAATAGCTCATTTTGAAATACCTTAGATTCTTAATGATTATGGTAGTCTTTCTATAGATTATATAGGTTCTACTGATAGACAACTTCCTTTTATATATTATACATCATCTACAACATTTAGATACCATAAATACAGAAAAAGAGGAAAGGATAGACCTTATGTTTGGATAGATACTACTCCTAATGAAAATGGCATGTACGATTGTTTTGTATATAATGCACCTCTTTTAAAATAGGTATCAATATCTGCAATATTTAAAGATTTAAGACAATTAGATGGATATGGATGTTGCTCTGATTTACAAGATGATAATATGTCATTTATAAATAATGAAATAAAGAAAAGAGTAACTTAGAAGAAGATACAATATTATCGTAGTTTTGCACCAAGCAATCTACCTAACGATTAGGCTTATTAGCCAGGTTAATATAATATATGACATTAAATGACTTTCATTATGCGATGAGTTTAATGGAAACTCTATATGGTGTTACTATGCAAGAAGATCAATGGGAAGAGATAGCACTTGTTGGATGGGGTCTTATTGGTAACAAGAGAACTAGATTATATAGATATTCTACGTGTGTAAGTGATTGCTCAGAAGGAGTAGAATTACCTTGTAATGCTGATGAAATAGAAGCTGTAACTACAGATTTTGAAGAATGGAATCATTCTACTAATGACACTCCAAACGGTGATATTAATTCAGCTTATACTGAATCTTATATAGAACATAGAAAATCTTTTAGAAGTCCTTTATATATTCCAGGAAAATTAATTCATTATGAGCGTGTTGGAAATACATTGTATTTTGATAGACCTCATGGAAGAATAAATATTTTATACAAGGGTATTATTTTAGATGATGATGGTTTACCATAGATAACTGATAAAGAAGCATCAGCTCTTGCTACTTATTGTGCTTATGTATCTAAATTTAAAGAAGGTTTATAGACTAATAATACAACTATTATATAGATGGCACAAATGCTTAAAAGTAGATGGGATCTACAATGTGATTAGGCTAGAACCGATCATTATATGTCTTAGAATGAATGGAATGATGTATTAGATGCAAAGACAAGTTGGAATAGAAAGCAATTTGGTAAAAGCTTAAAATTATATAAATGATATAGAAATACGCTCTTGGATGTGCTTTTACAGTAAATGACTTATTCTATAATTTTCCATATAAAAAACTAAAGTTAAATTGCAAAGATTGTTTTAATATAATTGGAAATAATCATAGAGATATTTTAGTTAAAAGAGTCTTTAGAGAATCTGTAAAAATAATAATACAAGATATAGTAGAACGAAATGTAACTTTTTGGTTACCATTAAATGGTAACAAAAAATGCAATATGCACATGAAAAGAGTTACAGGTAAAGATTTTCAAAGATTAAGAAAATCTGGTAAATGGAATGATGTTGATTTTATAAATTCTAATTTTTCAGGATATGAAATTGGATTTTATATGTTAGGTAATAGAACACCAAGAGTTAAGACTGTTTATGTAGATAAACAGACAAAAGAAACTATTACTAAATATACTAATCTAGGAAAATAGTACGGAGATGGAGTTATTGACACTACAATATCCGACTATTTTCCATAGATTTAGTAGTTATTTCCTGATATTCCTAAAGAAGATATTAAAAGAATTTTGATTTTTGCATGGAAATCCGTATACTTACATAATAGTTATGGAGGAGATCTTTTAATATCTAATAATTCTTTATGGTGTTATATAGGCAGTCTTAAAAGTAATGCATTATAGCATTTTCAATATTATATAAGAAAACTTATAGTTAAGATAAGAGTTGCTTATAAAAGAAAGAAAATACCTTATAGTGGATATTGTTATTTTGCATTATCAGAAAATCAATATCAAGAATATTTACAATAGAAAAATAAAAAGGGAAGACCTAAAAAATGGTTTAATTTTGGAACTGTACTATTGTATGAAATATTAGATGAATGTAAATTAAATGAGCATTCTAAAAAATATATATTTAAAACACCTTGTATATCAGCTGCTAGTATTAAACATTTAAATAAAGATTTTAAAGCCAGTGCAGAATTAATAGAAATTAGACCACCTTTAAAATTTAAAGATATATTAGTAAATAATAACGAATATGATTTTTTATGAAGAAAGATTCAACAGTTAATACATTTTAGGATGGATTAATAATGGATTTAAATCCGATATTAACTCCTAATACTGCTCTTACTAACTGCTTAAATGGAACAATAGTTACTTTTAATGGCAATGAAAATGTTCTTTAGAATGATATGGGAAATGGAAGAGTTGAAACAGCATATCTTCCAGAAGGATATGTTCCAGTTGGAACTACTGAATTAGGAGGTATTATTTATATAGTTTCTTATAACCCATTAAAAGATAAATGTTAGATTGGTTGTTTCCCATCTCCAGAAAGAAATATAACATCTGATAACCTTTCTGACTTAAAAAGTGTTTCAATAAAAAATAAAGATTTTATAAATAATGAGAACCATGAAATAAAAACAACATTAGTTAGAATAAAACTTTTAGACAATAAAAAATTATTTCCTGGAGATAAATTTTCTCTGTATGCACCATATGGAGATGATAATCATAAACCAATATCACGCAATAAAGATTACATATCTGATATATATTCTGAATTAGAATCTGATCCAAAAATAGGTAATAATCCCAAAAATATGACAATTCATGTTATATCAATAGGAGATGATGAAAAAATAACATATTTAGATGATTCGCTAAAATGGTCTAATTCACTTCCCTAGTATTATATTAAGGAAATTAAAGATGAAAAAGATTCAATAAAAAAAGATGTCGATTCTAATAGAACAGCTACAGATACAGGATATACTGTATTTAATAGTAAAGTTGCTGGAGAATTAGCATTACTTTGTGAATTAGAAACAATAGACACATTTTATTTAACATGGTATCCATCAATTGGATAGTTGGACAAACCAATTGGAGAATACGATACATACGCTACTATAATGTTTGATATTAATTGGACAAGTAGTAATAAAAATATAAATCCTAAATATTTAGTTTTAACTTAGTCAGACCCTACTAATATTTAGATGAAGATATATTAGAAAGATAAAAGTGCTATAAAGAGCGTAATTAATCTTGATAACTTATAGTATGGAGATTATTGTAAAATTGAACCTGGGAAAGATAGAAATAATGATGGTTCAGATAAATCTATAAGTGTTATTGCTGGTGATTGTTATTATAAATCTATTCCAGAAGATAACAAAGAATTAACATGGAAATATAAAGTATAGCCAGCTATGTCATTTGGAAAAATACCATTTTTAGAAAAATATGGTATAATAAATATAAAAGATATAGGATCTGGTAAAATAGTTTTAAGTGAATGGAAATATTATATTCAAAATAATGATTTCTATTTAAATTGGGGATTATAGGCATATCCAGAAAAAGGTAAATCTATCAAAAAGACGATTTTTACTTTTATACCATTCGATAAAATTTCTAGTGATTCTATTATAGATACTAATCCTATAGGTAATGAGAATTATGATGGTTGTCCTTAGTATTCAATATCTGATCTTAAAAGTTTTTCTGGATATTTTTAGGAATTATTTAAATTCAACGGTGATGATAAAATTAATAATGGAGTAATTAAAAAGAATTTACTTTATTTAGTTGATATTTGTGTTATATATGGAATAACAGAAAATTCAGATTCAGATAAATATATTCATAATTATAGATGGATGTATACGACAGGATAGTGGAATGATAAATATACAGATTTAACTATATCAGATTTTGATAATTTAGATTTATCATCTGCTTTTGAATTAACTCCTGATATGTTAATAACTGATAATATTAAAGAGGAATCAACAGATATTTATCCTAAATCATTATACGATATTGAATATCCAGATAGTAGAAATTCAACAGGAATAAAAGTAACAAATATTGGATTTACAAAATCAGGACCAAATAATCCCGCATCATATGATGATTCGTCATATATAGATATTTAGACTGAAATAAATCCATCAAAATACAGAGATTTATTTAAATTTGTTGACTCTGATAATTCTGTAGAGTATGAATATAATATGTCTAATAAAGAAATTGAATTAAAAAATTATAATATATTATAGGATAAAGAATCTACTGGAGGAAATGAATTAGTTGGATCTATTATTGATGTTAATCCAGAAATAAATGAAAAGTTCAATGAATAGTTATATGCAAATAATACTAATCAAATATTAAATGGTATACTAAATTCACCATCAATAAATTCAAGCGCTTGGAATACTTACAATTCAGATGCAAGAGATACGTTTTTTACTAGTACAAGATCTACAGGATAGAAATCAAAAATTATAGTACGAGGTAGTATATTTTCTAGAATAAATGGAGATTTTGCTAATAAAAAATTGAAATTTGATTAGAGAATACGACCTATATTATATAATACTGATGATTATGACAAATTAGGATTTAAATCTGAAGGTGATTATAAAGGTTTGCTTAAATACTTTTTTACTGAAGATCATCATAATGAAGCAGGAACAGGTATACAACTTCAATTTAGACAATATAATATAGAAGATAATAGTCATATTATAAATGAGAAAAACTACATATTTGGTAAAGATTATGAAGATAAATCATCTTATTGGAATAATGGAATAACATCTTATGATTATATAAATGAATAGATGATAAAAGCAGGTGGACCTTTTTAGATAATGCAATATAATGTTACTTCTGAGAATGAAAATGATGACCTTAATGTTATTTATAATGGAATTTATTTAGATGCAATACATTTTGATAACATTACTGGTGAAAAAAGTACACCAGTTGGTATTTGGGCTAAAACTAATAAAAATCATTTTATTCCATTAAATGCGTTTTATACTAGATTATATAGCAATCTTACTTCAAATGCGAGTTACAAAAGAATTATACAAGATATAAAATCTATTTTAATGTAGATTTATTATATAGAGCCTAATCCATCTGAAACTTATTATAAATGTGTGTTAGATAATATTAATTACTTATCTTCATATACTGAATTATGGAAGTTTGATATAAATTGTGTTTGCTCTGTTGATAATAAATCAATGAATGACTTAATTCAAATACAAGTAGGAGAAGAAAAGAAAACTCTAATTGAATTACAAAATATTTTTAGTGAAAACACAAAAGTAAATATTTCAAATATTAGTTATAATAAAGATTTTGAATGTAGCGGTGTTAAAAGTTTCTAGCATTCATTTGATATTAATATGAATTATTTATATAACTTATATTAGAGTCAATATAAAATTGTAAGAAATGCTAGATACGATATATCTACAAAAGAAAAACCACAATTAGGCAAAACTTTAACTACGTCTAATTCTTTATATGTATATGATGGTGAATAGTTTATACAATTATCTGATCAAACATCATAGTATATAAAAATACCATACTATAGTAATGGATATTCAGCAATAGAAGAAAAAACATTCTCTGCTACTCCGTAGTATAATAAACTTTTATTAACATTAAAGAATCCAGTTACAAATGCAGAAAATTTATCTATATGTAACTACTTTATATATTAGAATGGAGAGCTTCTTTTAAATGAAGATAGTATTTTGGAAAATAAATGTTTAGCCAAATACTGTGATAGTCGTGGTGAGTTTAAATGTAGTAGTAACAGTAAAGATAAATTTTTAATAGGAAAAGCAGTTAGTCGTCCAAAAAGTTAAATAATATGAGTGATACTTAGAATAAAAATTGTTTTTAGAGTAAAACAAAAACAGAACTTACGTTCATAGGTCCTTTATTGGAAGATAATATAGAAGTATTAACTGCATTAGAAACTAATCCAACTACAGGTAATCTTGTATATGAATATCATCCACTTAGGAATTACAGAGTACAATAGAGAATGTATAGATATAATAATAAATTATTATCACCTAAAGAATTATTTATTGAAATAGGATACAAAGATGATAGTTTAAAAACAGATAAAGATTGTATAAATAAAATTAAAGAATTAGAAGAATAGATAAAAGAAGAAAATATATCAATTTGGGAAAAACTAGGTATTCCAAAATCACAAACTAATCCTATTCTAATAGAAGCAGGAGAATTAACTGATTTTGAAACAAATGAACTTTCTTTTGATTTAAATCATCCTGTTGATATATTACCTCAATATTCATATGATAATTCTGTAAATTTAATTATTAATGATGGTAAAAATATACCTAGATTAATAAATTCTAGATTTAGTGCTATAGGAAGAAATCAATATCAAATAGTAGATAGAAAGGGTAGTAATGACTCTAATATATACGACGGAGGTTCTTAGTTTGATATTGATACATCATTATATAAAAGAGTTACCGAAATTCCAAGATTATCATTTTTGGGCTTAACGAATGGAGGTAAAATGCCTATTGGTAATTATCATTTTTATTTTAAATACTCAGATGCAGATGGAAATGAAACTGACTTTGTGGCAGAATCAGGATTAGTTTCTATATTTATAGGAAACGATCCTGGGTCTATTAGATCTGGATTTAGAAATGAAAATTCTCATAAATCTGTTAATTTCCATCTAACAAATATTGACAGTGCTTATCAATATGTTACTGTATATTATACTAGATCTACATCAGATATAAATGAAAATTCAGTTGTAACTGCAAATAAAATAAATTAGAAATTTATTGTAAATAATTTTCAAAAGAGTAGAATAATTATCACAGGATATGAAGATGTAGAAGAAATAACGACAAGTGAAATAAATCCAAGTTATCAGATTGTTGATTCTGTTAATACTCAAACGTCTTGCTAGAATATGTTATTTTTAGGTAATGTAAAAAAACCAAATATACCATATCAAGAATTATAGGATATATCACTTAGATTTTTACCATTTTTAAATAATACATCATATGATTTAGAAATAGATAAATATTATAATATTTCTTCTCTAACTAATGGATATTATGACCCAAATTATATTTATGATAAAGTTGGATATTGGAATCATGAATTATATAGATTTGGAATAGTATACATATTGTCAGATAATTCTTTAACTCCAGTATTTAATATCAGAGGTGCAGAAGAAATTACAAGTGATACTATTTATAGTGAAATTCCTTTTAAATTAGAAAATGATCATAGAAATTATATAATAACAGAAGAAAATACATACAAAATTATTTCTGATCCATCATCTTATACAGATACTGAACCAGATAAATTTAAATCTTCTGACAAATAGTTAGAAAATTCAATGGGTGTTGTATCATTAGGAAATCTTAATACTGGATATAAGTCATAGCAAATATTTGGAATTTAGATAAAAACAAGTAAAGAAGTTTTAGATTATTTACAAGATAACTTAAAAATAAAAGGATTTTTTTTCGTTAGACAAAAAAGAATACCTACAATACTTTGTTAGGCTTATACAATAGGTATAGATCCTGAAAGTAAAACACCTATTTTGCCTATTGATAAAAATACTTATATAGCTGAAAGATTTATAGATGACGAACAGAAATTATCTAATAATTTTGAAAAAAGATAGTATAAATTTAAAAGAGGAAATAAAGTTCGTGTAGAAGGTGCAATTTGTCCAGAATATGATGTAGATTCAGCTTATTTAAATTCTTTATTTACAGGAGATAAATTCACAATACAAGAATCAGATGTATAGCCATAGAATTAGTATTTGACTTTGTCTAGTGATAGAAACTTAACTTTAACAGGAACTAAATCAGGCGTACCATCAAATATATATGATGTTAAAATTATTGGTGTAGAAGATAATACTAAACTAGTAGCAATAAACGATAAAATGTTTTCAGCTAGAGCAGGAGATGCAGAAGAAGCTTTTAGATATGAATATTTAGAAGAAGAAATAAAGAAAACATCTTCATCTAATCTTATTAGAGGATCTTTTGGTCCATATCTTGGTATTACCGAATATAATAATGTAGGTAAATTAATTGATATTAAGATACCTGGTTTTAGAGATATATCAGATTCTGATTTATTTAAAATACGATATAATGATAAATCATCATTTTATTCAATATCTGATAGAATAGATTTAAAATCTTATAAGGATTGGTTTGAAAAGGATAATGAAAATTATAAATTAATAACTCCTTTATATAGAGGAGATTGTTATATATGTTAGTTTACACATAGAATGAATCGTAATTTTCAAGACCCATCAGCTCCAATAAATGATAAAATAGTTGATGAAAATTGTTGGGCAAAAAATTATGAAATATCAGATGGTGTGTTAAAAACTGAAAATTTCGACAAGATTAATTTAGGAGATGTAAATGCCGTAAAATTAGGAATGTGGGTAACATTAACAGTAAGATCTACTAAAAATTTAAATATTAGATCTATAAATGATTCTATACCAGATGAAATTGCATTAACTGGTCATAATAGAGGATTTTATCCATATTATCCTATGTCACCAGAAGGATCTTATAAAATACCTGAAGCATTATGTTATAATAAAGGATTTGAAAAATCATTATCTGAAAGATATAATTTTGAATCTCCTGATGTTCCTGCTATAAAAAATGAATTTACAAATAGAATAAGTTATTCTGATATTCATGTTAATGATGCATTTAAAAATGGATTCAGAGTATTCCAAGGAACTCATTTTAGAGATTATCCTAAAACATATGGTTCAATTACTAAAATATTAGAATTAAGAGGTAACATATTATGTGTGTTTGAACATGGAATTGCACTTATTCCAGTTAATGAACGTGTAGAAGCTGGTAATGGTTCTGGTGGAAATGTATATATAAATACTTCTAATGTACTTCCAGAGAATCCAAAAATTATATCTGATACATTTGGTAGTCAATGGAAAGATTCTATTATATAGACTCCAGCTGCTATATATGGTGTTGATACTATTGGTAAAAAGATTTGGAGAACTAATGGAGAAATGTTTGAATGTATTTCAGATTTTAAAGTTCAAGAATTTTTAAATAATAATATAAGTCTTACAGAAAGAGAATTAGACCCTATTATAGGTATTAGAAATGTAAAAACTCATTACAATAAATTTAAACATGATGTAATGTTTACTTTTTATGATAATTTACATGGATTTGAAGAAAAAACTTGGAATTTATGTTATAATGAATTATTATAGAAATGGGTTACATTCTATAGTTGGATTCCTAGTTATTCTGAAAATATATATAATCAATATTTTAGTTTTGATAGAAACACTTCTAAATGGATTACTAAATTGGGAGTAAGTCATACAGGAAATGATTTTGCTGATGGTATTACATTAAGTAATAATATAATCCCAAATGATGGAGGATATGGTTATGAAATAGGAGAATTAACTTTATCTAATAGAGAACTTCCTTAGGGAAAAGGTATTTCTTATAAAATAAAATACTCTTTGCAAAGAGACAATTTTGGAAATTGGAAAAAATTTGAGATAAAAGAAAAAGATGGTAAATCTTATCTATGTCTTAAAACTGATATTAGTTATTTATATAATAGAAGTAAAAATAGTACTAGTAAAGATAAATATACTTAGCCAGAAAATCTGTTATCTAATATATGGAGAAGTAATATACCAAATACAAATGTTGCTGAATATCCATATGTTTGGAGAAGAAGAGTTGAAAATAATTTGGATCAGTCTACATATGAATAGACAGATGAAATTTTAGAACGAATTGTAGGATATAATCCTGTTGATTTATGTTCAGAATTATTTGAAAGATATAATTTTTCTGATTCAAATGAAAAAATTGATGATTTAAGTGAAAATTCACTATAGATAGATAAATGGAAAACTGATTCTGTTTTAGGCTCTAAATATAAAATCGCTAAAGATGAAAATGGACGTAGGAAACTTTTATCTCATTCAGATATAAAAGACTGTAGAAGAAATCCTAATACTATTGTATATCTTTTAAATATAAAAGCAGAAATTGAAATTAGTTACGAAAATTCTAAAGATATATCATTATCTGAAGTATATGTTTCAGGTTTTAAAAATGGAATGAAAGTTGATGGTGGATATTATGAATCTGTTGTGGCTGTTATTCCAGAATATAATAAGTAGTTTTTAACTACTGATTTTTGGAAACATGGACAATCTGGAATTATTGATATTTCAGATGAAATAGAACCTTGTAAATGGTATGATAAACAACATCCATTTGAATTTGAATTTATTGTTGCTGATAATCCACAAGCACATAAAATATTTGACAATCTTGCTATTATAAGTAATAATGCTGAACCAGAATCATTCCATTATGAAATTATAGGTGACTGTTTTAATTTTGCTAAAGACAAGAAAAATATGTATATTCGTCAAGAAGCAACTAAAGAGTTATATCAATATAATGGAAGTGATATTACATTTGATTCTGATTATTCTAAATTAGAATCAAAACATCGTAAAAACTATACTATAAGTAATGGTAAAAAACAAGAATTAGATACTTTTGACAGATCTACTTTATTACCATTATATTATCAGAGATAGGATACAATTAATGAAATAGAAGATAGTTATCATTTAAAGAACGATGGTGAAAATAAAGATTTTTCAGCATTAGCTGGAGGAGAAATAGTACATTACAAAACTTTAGATGAATATCGTATATGGAATCATGCAAAAGCTGTTGATATAACAGATCCAGAAAAGGGAAGACTTCGTGGTAATATGCATTATAAAGAGGATGAATGGTATGTTCAAATAAATCCTTTAAATATTGTAGAAAAGAATGAATAGGAATGGAGAGATTTAGATGGTAAAACTACTAATAAAATTCCTGTTGAATTAAATCAAAATCCAATACCAAGTGAAGTATTAAAGAATAATGAATTAGAAGTTCCGTAGACTGATTCATTTAAAGATAGAGGATATACTACATGGGATTGGAATGAATGTTAGAATCAAGAAGTTAAAATGAAAGATAAATGGATTAAAATTCGCATACGATATACAGGAAATAATATATCTATTATTTCTGCTGTACGTACTATGTATAGTTTAAGTTATTCATAACATGGGATTAAATAATAGTTTTTCAGGAGCTCCTTCTAATATAAATGTTGCTGGAAGTAATCCATTATAGATGCCAGATTTTTCTAATTGGACATCAATGAGTGAGTTATTAAATCCAGGATCTACTACAACTAATGTAAACTCAAATGAAGGATATTTTTCTTAGCTTTATACTGGATTAAGAAAGAAAAATTTAATGCCTTCTCAACAAGTAGATGTTCCTTATAATCCTATTCAAAATACAGAGTAGATTAATTGGTTTGACTCAAATTCAACAAAAAATTTATTTAACACATAGCTTTAGAAAACAAATTAGCTTGGATTTAAAGTAGGATTAATGAGTCAAAATTCTACTAATCCTAATATAGCTGCTAATGGGTAGACTATGGTAGATTAGACTATTTCTGGCGTATCTGCTTTAAAAAGTGCTAAAAATATAATAAAAAATGCAAGTAGTAATGTTACTAAAGCAATGAAACAAGGTAAACTTGGAGCAGGAATGTCAATAGTAGGATCAGTTGCTGATGTAGCTAGTTCATTTTTACCAGATAAATCTGAATATACTGGAGATAAAGGAAATATAACTGAAACAATGGATTCAGTTTATGATGGTATATCAGATGCTGCTATGGCTTTTGGACCAGTTGGACAAATCGTTGGAGGTGTAATGAAGGGAGCCAAATTTCTAAGCAAAGGTGTAAATGCTATAGGCGGAGGTACTGATGGCATGACTAATACAGATGCAATTTTAGGTAGTTCTTTTCTTAGTTTAACTCCTATTGGTCTTATTAATGGATTTGGTGGTAAAAAAGCAAATACTATTACAAAAAATAACGAAATTTTTTCTTAGGTAGGTTCATCTTATTCTGGAAGTGAATCAACTGTAAATGATTCTCTTTTAAAGAGTGGGAAAAAATATGGATTGTTTAGTAATAAAGCTAGACATAAAGCAAATAGAGAAATAGAAGAAGCAAAAAGACAATAGAATATAATTGAAGATATAGCAAATGATTCATAGAATATGTTTGCAATTAGAGATTCTATGTCAGCAATAAACAATAATAGACGTGGATTTTATATGCAAGGTGGATATGATCAATCGTCTATTAGAGTTGGACGTAAAGGTATGTCTATTGAACTTCTAAATAAAGCCAAATCTATAATATTAAAAGCACAACAAGGAGCTAAACTAAATCCAATGGAATAGTATTAGAAATTAGCTCCTGAAAATTGGGAAACTTTTTCTGATAATAAACCTACTTATTAGGATTGGGTAAAAGATGTTAATCCAAACTTTATAAATGATAACTATGATTTAGAAGCAGCTTATAATAATTTGCCATACAGTGAAATGCAAAGATGGAAGTTTGCTGTAAATAGACCTACAGAAGGAGAATAGAATTATTATCTAGATTATAATGTAAATGGATACTTTCCATTTCATATAGGATCTGTAGCTCCATTATAGGGTACTGAAGATTATATATTTTTGAAGAAAGGTAAATTAGAAAATAACCCAGAATTAAAAGGAGAATTAGATTATTACAATAATTCTGGTGATTTTAAAAAGAATTATAAACTTTCCTATGAAGGAGATCGTTATTATTATAGAAAACAAAAACCATATATAAAATAGGAAACACCTCAACATAAAAACGGGGGTACTATAATTGAATTAAAGACTGAATCTTTTATAGAATTAATTGACCCTAATACAATTCCTGAATTTCAAAAAGGTGGATCTATTAATGTTATACCAGATGGAGCTTTACATGCAAGAAAACATAATATGGATTTAGATGGTATTACTAAAAAAGGAATACCTGTTGTAAGTGAAGGAGATGATGGAAAAATAGAATAGTAGGCAGAGATAGAATTAAATGAAATAATCCTAAGACTAGAAGTTACTTAGAAACTAGAAGAGCTTGAAAAGAAGTATTACGACGAAGAGACTTCTTAGAAAGAAAAAGAAGAAGCTGCCTTAGAAGCTGGTAAATTACTAGTTTATGAAATTCTGGAAAATACTTAGGACAATACTAATTTAATAAAAGAAACTAAAATATGATAAACAAATATTCTTTAGGAGGATAGTTATTAAGAAATGTTCTTAGAGGAATTACTAAAGGAGAACTTAGTTATAAGGGTATTAATGGTGTTGCAAATTCCTTTAGTAAAACAGTTCCAGAACTTAAAAATTTATTAAATAAGCTAGCTAGTAGTACTAAAAATTCAACTAAGTTAGAAGAATCCGAAAGTAAAAGATTGATTGAGTTGATTGGTCAACATAGAGGTAACTTTAGAAGCCTAGATAAAATAATACCAGAAAGACTTCGTAGAACATATCCTTTAGTACCTATTCAAACTTCTGGGAATGCTAAGGGAAAGGTAGCTTAGCAAGCTGAAAGAGAATTAGCTAGTTCTATTAAATAGGAAGTATTAGGAACTCCAAAAAGAGGTAACTATCTTTCAAAAGGAACTATAACATATTCTGTTGCGCCTGAACTTAGGAGTACTCTAAGACATGGAAGTAGAGGAGCTGCTCGGAAAGCTGTCTCCACCTCTCCAGTAGCAGAAGCATCTTCTCCTGCTTCACCTGTAGTAACAGCTGCTCCCGCTGTAGAATAGAAAAATCTAACATTAAAGTCTATATGGGATGGTACTAAAAGTTGGATGAATAATCATCCTGGCTTGACTATAGGTATACCAGCAGTTGGTTTAGGTACTGGTCCTGGAAGATGGCTTTTAGGAAATGGTTTTAAAGCTATACAAGCAAGTCCTGATTCTTGGTTTGGAAATAATTCAACAACTAATTCAAATAGTGATTCTTCTGATTTTGTTGTAATAAACGGAACAAAAATACCTATTAAAAGATCACCAGATGGATACTTTGTTCCTGTAGATACTTCTTCACAAGATACATAGCAAAATTCTGAATCAACTAATGATATTGATAGCATAATAAATGAAATCAATAATAATACACAAGATTAGCAACAAATTGCATCACAAACAGGATAGCAAGAAGCTGGTTAGATGCCACAATATACTCAATAGGATATTAATGATTTATTTGCAACTGATCAATGGTAATTAAAATAGCAAATAAAGAATATAATGTAAAAGAAGCTAAAACAGAAGAAGAAAGGCGAAAAGGTCTTTAGGGTATAAAGTCATTGCCAAAAGATGAAGGAATGTTATTTTATTTTGATCCAGATGATGAAGTTTCTATGTGGATGGATAAAACATATATACCTCTTGATATTATTTTTATAAATGAGGAGCAAGAAGTTACAAAAGTTTATCATGGAAAACCAGAAGATAAAATATTAGTATCCTCTCCTAAAACAGCATATGTATTAGAGGTAAATCAAGGATCTGATATAAAAGTTGGTGATGAATTAGATTTTGATGATGACTCAGAACCAGTTATGAAAGTTTTAGCCCAAGATGGTAGTACTTAGATGGATTTATGGGGTGGTGAACGTATTATTAGTAGACGTGAAACTAAGATTCTTATAAAGAAGGCTAAAGCAGCAGAATCTGTTAAAAACACTCCTAAATTCGATAATAAATGTATATCACTTGGAAAATACATTTTTAAAGTTATTAAAGGACAAGATACACGTCCAGCCGAATATGTAAATTCAAATAATTCTTAATTTGATTTATTAACTTTGGTTATTGAAAAATATATTATATATTTACACATAACATTGTTCAATTTAATTATATATAATTATGAATATTATTTATAGAAATGCTATGAAATCTCCTAAAAAATTCCAACAAGGAGGTCAAGTTGAAGCTCCAGCTGGAGCAGAAGGAGAGCAAATGCCAGAAGAAGGAGGCGCTCCTGAAGAAGAACCAATGCCAGAAGAGGGTGCACCAGAAGGTGGTGGTGAACAAGATCCAATGATGCAATTAGCTCAAATGTTTGCTCAGGGATTACAAAATCAAGATTGTCAAATGCTTATGCAGGGCGCTCAAATGTTTTTACAACTCTTACAACAAGCACAAGGAGGTGAGCAACCGCAAGAACCACAGGGAGAACCAGTTTTCCGCAAAGGTGGTCGTTTGGCTTATAGAATTAAAAAATAATTACTCAATTAAGAGGAAGTGGAGATAATCAACTCCTCTTCCTCTTTTTTCTTTATATAATATGTCACAAGTAACTAATAACCAAAAAGAATAGACAGCTCCTAGTCTATATAGTTTTTATGGCAAGCAATATGATTATAATGATTTAGCACAAGCTGCTGATCAAGGATTGAATGAATATCTTGCTACTTTAAAAAGAGGAGAAAAAGACGCTGAAGAATTTTAGAATGCTTATTCTAATATAATGTCAGGAATAAAAGATGGTAGTATTACTTTCGATAATGGTCATTTTCATGATTCTAAAGGGCGTTATACTAATGCAGAAAAGAAAAATAAAGATTATTATGGCTTAATAGCGAATTACATTTATAATAAGATGGGAAAGTCTAATGTATATGAAGCTCCAAAAGATACATCTAAAATCGATTGGGATAATAATAGTGTAAAAACAGCTTTAATGAGATAGTTGTTTAATAGTGACACTGGAAATATAAAAGACTTTCTTGAACTTGATGAAGAGAAAAATGGAGTTAGAGGTATTGCTAAAAGGTCTGCATATTTAGCAGATGCTTTACAGTCTATAGCAGATAATTGGGATAATACTTTTTCTGGATACCAAGATAATGATAAATCTAAATATGTTACTTTATTAACTAATGCGGCAACAGCTTTAAGAGATGGTAAAATTGATTCAGGTGATTATTTAAATTTAAGCAAAGCTGTAGGAGGAGTAGATTTTAGAAGTATGATGTATACTGGTGCACCTCAAACACCAGTAGCTCAACCTACTATTTCACAAGCAACTTAGCCAACTGTATAGCAAGCTCCATTAAAAACGAAGCATGCATCTTTAAATGATAATTCTTATAATACACAAATGTTAAGTAGAATATCATCTGTTATGTCAAGAGTTCCTACTAATGGATTAGTTAATATATTAAGAAATAGTTTTTATAATAGATCTTATAAATTTGGCAACGATAGAAGAATTGCTAAATTGTTTGGAACTTCTAATATTAGTAGTAAAGCTGGTGTAACTGCTACATTATATGCTATGCAATCACAAGGAATGCTTCGTAGATTAGCTGGAGATAATGATAATCTATTTTATATTAGAGGATTGAATACTAAAAAAGGAACAGGTTGGGTTTGGGATAAACTCAATAATACTGTTACTGAAATGCCTCTTGATAAAATTAAACTTGATAAAACTCCAACTATGAATAAATAGGGCGGTGTTTTAAAGATGTCAGGAGGCGGTACTTCTCCACAATAGCCATTCTATACAGGTTTAATTGATTTTGATAAAAATAAATATCAAAGAACATGGGGGTCACAGCAATATGGAATGGATGCTAGTGGAAATTTTTTAAATACCCCGTTTACTACAGGTGGAGCTGGATATAATAAGGATAAATATACTACAGACCCTAATCATAGAAATTTTAATTAGTAGGGACGAGATGCAGCTTATGCAATCGAAAATTCTTAGAATTATAAGAATCAAACTGCTAGAATTTTATCTGATTATGATGCTTGGAATAACGCATCAGATAAAAGTACTTTTAATGACGAAAACAATTTGTTTTTAAGATATACTCATGGATATGATAAATAGCAAACTAATGATGCAAATAAATTCTGGAATAATAATGCATTAAGAACCAGTTGGGGTCCATCTGGTAAAAATTACTATGGACAAACTACAGCAGCTACAAATAATCTAAAGGATAGAATTAATAATTTAAGAAACGATTAGCAAGTTTCTATTGGACATAATAATTATAGAGCTTCAGGTGATAGATTTTTTTATAAAGACGCTGAAGGTAAATCTCATTATGTCGATCCAACAATAGCTAAATCTGGTAAATATACTTTATCTAATAAAGGAATAAAAGTTACAGAAGGTGATACAGATTGGACTGACTATGAATTAACTGGATTATCTAATTAGAATCCTCAACAAACTAATGAAAATGGTACTGATATAAACAGAACTGATGGAACATAGAAACCTAATTGGTTTTAGAAAAACGGATTAAAAGTAGCTTAGGATTTAGCACCGCAAGCATTAGCTTTAGCTAGATTAACTAATTCTATAAGAACTAATAATAAGATAGCTGATACAATGAAAAAAGCTACAAAACCAGTTCTTAAAGATACGTATGAATTATATTCTCCAGTTACAGGAGCATTTAGCGAAATGTAGTTTAGAAATCAATAGGCTGCTGATTTGCGTAGACAAGCTAATGCTAATGTAACATCTGATTCACAAATAAATGCAGCACAATCATTAGAAGCAAATAGACAAGCTAATGAATTAGAAAAACAAGGATTTCTTGCTGATGACCAAGAAATTAAAAGAACTTAGGCTGAAGCCAGAAAACGCCAAGAAGATAATGCTGCTAGAAGATCTGAAGTTGCAAATTATAATAGAGCGGCTCTTGCTCAAAATGAAAAAGAATTAGCAACAATTGAAGCACAAAGACAAAATGCTAATTATAATTCTAAAAATAATTATCTTGGTGGAATTGAAAGTGAATTAAGATAGAAAAATGCTCAACGTGATTATGACGAAAGATCATTAAAGAGTCAATATGATATATAGTTAAATCTTAATGATACAAATCGTCAATATACACTCAGAGAAACACAAATGAAACGACAGCTATAGTATGCTTTAAATGATAAAAGAATTGCTTATGAAGATAAATTAGAAAAATGGAAAGCTTCTAACCCAAATGCAACTGACGCTGATTTACATAGTCAATAGTTTTATAAAGATTATATAGCAGAAACTAGAAAGCTTCAAGATGACTATGATAAAAATACTGATGCTCTTGCGCAAGAACAATCCATTGCAACTCGCCAAATGTTTGATAGAATGAGAGAAAAAATGGGTAAAAGTTCTCTCTTTTATAAGAAGGGCGGTAAACTTAGTCTTAGTTCTATAAATTTATTAAATAAAGTTATTCGATGAATATTATACCTAAATTACAGAGTGGAGGTGGAATATCCTCCCTCTTTACAGTATATACTCCTTTATAGACACCAAAAGTGCAAGCTCCACAAAATGTATCAACTAGTAATAAAGAATCTATTTCAATAAATAGTTCTTCTAAAAGTGACACTGAAAAGGAGGATAAAGGAAAACTTACAGAAAAAGATTTGTTTGCAATGATTAAAGATATAAATGGATTACCAAATGAAATGAAATCAATTATCTCTGATCTAAAAGAAACAATGGAAACTTAGAATTTAATAGGTGTAGATACTGGAGGCTTATCTACTACTTATTTAAATAGTTTATATAAATTAAAAGTAGCTAATCAAAATAGAGAAAAATTTGATGAAGCTGTTAAAGATGCAAAGGCTAATGGTAGTTTAGGAGAAGCTGCTATTACATTATCTGGTAATTTGCTAACTACTGATAAAAAAGGAAATGTTCGTGAAATTTCATTAGAACAATATCAATAGAATCCAGGTTCATATTAGTTACTTACAAATTCTAATTTGGCATGGCTTAGAAAGTATTCTCCTAAAATGGCATTTTCTTAGAATGATGACGCTTTTAATATCATTAATAATGGAGTTGGTTATGAATCATTTTAGAAATTACTTGATGAAGCTAAAACTGCATTAGGTTCTGTTAAATATGATGAAACAGGTATTGCTAATAAAGAAGCTTTGTTAGGTTTGAAAACATTACAAGGAAAGTCTAATGAAGAAAAGCAAAGATTAATTAATTCTGTTTCAGGTGACAATGTAAAATATACAATAAATGAAGAATCAAATGCTCAAAGTGTAGCTGCTCTTATTAATTATTTATCTAGAACACTACCTAAAAGAGCTAGAGTTTGGGCGGCTATTAAAACTAATAAACCTGAAAATGAGGCAGTTGTTGATTTAGTTCGTTCTTATTTAACTACTAGACTAACACAATCTAGTTCATTGAAATTAGACATTCCTTCTGATAAAGATGGTAGTAAAAGTGGAAGTAGTTCAGATTTAGATAAAACTAAATTGAATACATCACAAAGATTCTTAAACGGATTAGGTGTACAAGAAACATATATTCTTAATCCAGGAACAAGTAGGGCTGTTCAAGTACAAGCTAGTACAATGCCATTAACTAATGCTGAAGGAAAGCCAATTGGTGCTAATTCAACTTTACAAGATGCTGTTAGTGGTGAATACTCTGGTATTTTAGATGTAGACCACGCTACTATAGCTGGTAATAAAATTGACCCATCTGCATTTGGAAATGTTATATTAAAAAGTGGTAAAATTAGTTCTATAGATTATCCTTGTACGATTAAACAAAATGGAGATATAGTTCCAAATACTTCTCCTAAAATTATACAAGCAAAACAAGAAGCAGAAAAATTACTTAGACAAAAAGGAGTTGATGTTAGAAGACCAGAACATATTAAAAAGTATTGGAAAGCTATTAATGCTGCATATAAGAAATATGGTCTTACTGATGCGTACAACGATTAGGGTGAACCAACAGGAACTTGGCGTAGATTTGGAGTAATTAATGTTGCTGCAAGTGATAAAGCTCTTGGAATGGGTGATATGGATGATAATCCATTATTAAAAGAAATTACAAATGATTCTGTAATTGATAATCTTGTACAGATAACAAAAGATGATAAATTCAATAAAAAGGGATTCTTTAATTCTATTACTGGAAGTTACAATAGATTTTATGAAGGAACATTGTGGATTCCTATAGATGTTAATTATCACGCTTCTACTACTTCTCAGATGACTGTTGAAGATGCAAGAGCATTAGAATAGGCGCAACAAACAAGAGATTTAAGAAAAGCTTGGAAAACTCCACATCAAATTTAATTATGGAAAGAAGACAAAATGATATGTTCATGAGTATGCTTGCTAATCCTCAAGCATCTTTTGATAATATAGTAACAGTAGGTTTAACTGCTGCAAATACATCATTATAGGATAAAAGTACATATGCAAATAATAAATATGTACAAGAATAGTTTACAAATTCAGATGGGGATTTTGATAAAGTTGCATTTAATAAAGCGTATGATACAGCAAAAATGTATTATAATAATTTAGCTAATGCTAACTTTGAAGAATCTATGAAGAGGCAAACTGTATATCATAGAGATAGTATAATAGCACCAGAAGGACAGAGACAATCTGGTCCTATGTTTAAAGAGATAACGATGGCTAATCCTTATGAATAGGTTTTTAATTTAACATAGTTAGGTAGAGTTGATGAACCAACTAAATCTGCTGACGAACTAGCTCAATCTCATAAGGTATTAGCTAATCCAACTACAGCTGGAGATAATTTAGAAAATGCAAAATGGGAAGATTCACCTAATGATAATTTCTTTGGAAATTTCTTTGATACTCTTGTAATGGCTCAATATGATAGTGATGGTACTCATGTTGACCCTATAACAGGAGAAAAAGTTGAACATCATAAGGGAGATCTTAAAACTAATTAGGACGGTGAGTTTTATTATGAAAAACTTGACGGGCGCGATGTATATGGTAGAAGAGTATTAAATAAAATGAATGTTCTTACTACTGATGGATCTTTCTGGAATAAATATGACTTTTTTGATTCTGATGATATACAGCAAAAAAGCATAGGTGGAACTGTGATGAAAAATCTTGCATTAGTTGGTTCTATGTTTATTCCTTATGTTGGTCCTTGGGTAGCAGGTCTTAGTGTTGCTACTCAAATGGCTGGACTAGGAGCAACACTTGGTAAAATGTTAGTTGGTAGCGATAGTCCAACACTTTCTGCAATAGAAGGATGGTCTTAGTCATTAAATAGACAAACTGCTAAAACAGAATATGCACAACAACATACATGGTGTTGGGAAAATTTCATTAACTTAATTGGTGATGTTGCTGGATAGCTAAAAGAACAAAGATTCATTTTTGAAAAAATACCAGCTATAGTAAAGGGTGCTGACATTGCTAATGAAGCTAAATACGCAAAGAAATTAGAAGATTTCCAAAAAATTTATAAAACACAAGCTAGTGAGAAATTTGAAACTTTAGCAAAATAGGGTTTATCTAAATCTCAATTAGAAGTAGCTGGACAAGAACTTAATGCTGCTGCTGCATTAAAAGCACAAGCAGATATGGATTCCTTTATAAAGGGATATTAGAAGATAGGAGAAGTTCTCAGTAAAGGATATATGACTGGTATTACTGTTGCAGATACTTATGGTGAAGCTAAACAAGCTGGAGCATCTGACTTTGATGCTACAATGCTTACTTTAGGTTATGCTGCTGGTGAGTATGCTTTATTAAATACTGGAATAGGAGAATGGATTTTACCAGAACTTAGAGCTGGTAAATATAAATCTAAAGCAATGATGAAGGCTTTGACTAAACTTGATGGAGAAACATCAAATTTAAGAAAAGAATTTGGAGCAGCTCTTACTAATATGCCTAAAGAAGGAAAGAAAGAATATGTAAAAAAACTATTTAATATAGGTAAAAATATAGCTAATGCTGAATATTCAAATGGTAGTAGAGCATTAAAAGCTACTTTAGCAGCAGGTGCTGGTGAAGGTGTAGAAGAAGTATCAGAAGAACTTCTTGCTGATTTTTCAAAGGGATGTTATGATGTAGTTAAATGGTTACAAGGAGATAATACAAGGCTTAATACATTTGGATATGACTTTGAAAAAGGAGAATGGAATAGCAAAGATATTTTAGATAGATATGGAATGTCATTAATTGGTGGTGCTGTAGGTGGTAGTTTAACAAATGCTTTCACTAGTTATAAAGATTTTAAAGATCTTAATAATATGACTTCATAGCAAGCTATCCAAGAAATGGTATATATGGCTAGAAATGGAGGACTAAAAGATTTTGTTAAACAAGTAGATAAAACATAGCTTGCTAACCCTCATAAATCTGCTACAGATTTTGAAGTTAAAGATGGACAAGTTTTATTTGCTCCTGGTACTGAAACAAATAATTAGGATTTATATGCTAAATAGGCTATAAAATAGCAAGCCAAATTAATAGAAAATATATTAGAAGCAAATGGTGCATCTTTATCTGATAAATCATTTCTTGATAAATAGACATTAAGTGATTTAAGATTTAATAAACTTCATGAATCAACTACAGCAGGTGCTTATCTTAATGAGTTTAATTCTTTAAGTTCTCAACTTGTAAAATTACAATCATAGCTTTAGTCTAAGCAATCTAGTTCTGTAGATACAAATCAGGATGGAACTGTAACTGATAAAGAAAAACGAAAAGAAGAGCCAAGTCAACAAGACAAATAGTTTATTAAAAATATTGAAAGTAAAATAAAAGATACTAAAAAATAGCTATAGGATTTAGTTGAAGGAAAGCGTTCTTACGAGTTTATTGCAGATTCATTATTTGAAATGACTACGGATTTAAGTGGTAGATTTACTACTACTACATTTCCTTTATTTGCTGAAAATAAGTATAAGAAGAAATTTTCTGAACTTACAGAAAATGAGAAAGCTACCACATGGAAAGAATATAATGAATGGAAAGTTGGAGAAGGACGTGATAAAATTCGAGATATATCTAATATATTTAGAACTATAACACAAAAATCCGCTGAGACATTAAAAAAATAGGCTAAGGAACATGAAAAAGTATCACCACAGGTAAAAAATTTAGATGCATTTGTATCAAATCTTTATAATGGTATTTATGGTGTAGATGAGGATAATTGGCTAGAAAGAGCACAACTTACACAAAATAATATAACTAATAATATACAAACTGCTTTAATTGAACAATTTGGATCTGATCAAGATAAAGTAGAATTATAGAATATAGTAAATCAAATAAACCAACTTGATATTTCTGCTCCAGATGTAGAATAGCAAAAAAAGAAATTGGTTAAATAGTTTGTATAGAAACAATATGATACCATTGTTAATAATTTATCTGGATATTTAAAGCCATTATTAGACGAGGGTTTTGCTAATACAGAAACAAAAAATCAAATAAACGGTGTATTAGAAAAATTAAAAACCTATGTTAGAGAATAGCAACAAGATACAATTGAAAAAATGGAATCAGATCCATTTGGTAATATCTCTGATGAAGAATTAAATAAATGGGCAGATAAAGAAAAAGAAATACAAAATATTTAGAAGGATATATCTTCTTTAAAAAGAACTGCTTTTGAAAAAAATCTTGATGAATTTTCTATATCTTTAGGAAAAGATCCTATAAATATTAGTACATTAATTACTAGACTAAATGCTTCATTTAATGATGTTTCTAATAATGTTACTAAATTCAATATTGATGAATAGTTATATAAAGACTTAAATAATGCTATTAATACTATTGAATTTTATGAAGCATCTATAAAAGCAGCTAGAACCGATAATGCTGGTTGGAATAATTATTTTGGATATAATGCTACTCTTAATGAAATCAACAAGAAGATGGAAGATAAACGTCCAGAACTTGCTGAAATTGATAGTAAGACAGCAGACGCTTTTATTGCTGATATTGATGTTAATTTAAATAAATTAAGATTTTTAAAACAGTTATATCAAATAAATCAAGGTCAAAAATTATCTAAACAAGATAGAGTAAGTACAAAAAAGGATATTTTAGTTTATAGAAATTTAAAAAGCATTATATCTGTTCCTGATGATGATAAATTAAAAAATTGGAATGGATTTTTAGAATTATAGAATACTATTAATAGTATGAATAAACACGAGGAATTACTTCGTAATAATTCTAATAATGTGAGTGAAGATGCTAGAGCTGATTTTGAAAAAGAAAAACTCTCTATTGAAAATGCAATTTATGATTTCTTCTAGAAAAATAAGGACAAATTAGAAGATCCAGCTAAATTATAGGAGTTTCTTAATCCAAAAAGATTTCAACTATATACAGAAGCAAAAGAATTATTAAATGAAGATTTAGATAATTTAGATGATAATTCAATGTTATGGTGGCTTGCAAGTAGAATAGCTGTAAAAAGTAGTGACTTTTATAATTAGTATAAATAGATAATAAATCTGAAAGCTGAACGTCCTTTAGCACCAATAGCAACACAAGAATTAGCTGTATATAATAATTACGCTGCTATTGTAAATGGAAATGTATTTACTAGTTTATTTAAAGCATTTAGAAAATCATTAGTTGAAGATTGGAAAACTAAATCACATAGTGAAAGAGAAGAAGCTCTTAAGCTAATGGGTAAAAGTGATACATTAGCTGGCGACGCTTTAGCTGATTATGCTATAAACTTCTTACCTGTTCCTAGATATTCTAATACAATTTTAACAGAAGGTATTGCAGGAAGTGGAAAAACATCAAGTGTTTTTGGATAGACTATTGCAATGCTTAAATAGTTTAATCCTGAACTTTTATAGAACGTTGCTATTGTACATGGAGCTGAATCAACTAGTGCAGAAAAAATACAGACTGATGTTGGACTTGATAAGAATAATTCAAAAACATATGGTCGTAGCGATTTTATGAAAGAAATCTCTTCTTAGTGGAAAGAATATGCTATAGATCCTAAAACAGGTAATTATTTAGTACCAAAATCTGATTATCAACTTACAGAAGAAAATGAAATTGTATCATCGTTAGGTATAAATGAAATGCGACAATATCCTAGTTTGATACTTTTAGATGAGGTTTCTAAATTTACTTCTTATGACATGGATTTAATAGATAAATTTGCTAGAAAATATGGAATAACAGTATTAGCTGCTGGAGATTTTGATTAGTCTGGTGTTGTAGGATAGCATCCTATTAAATTAAATGGAATAGATCTTACATGGAAAGTTAATTTGGATAGAACTAACTTTATGAGAACACCTAAATTAGGAGTTTCTATGAGAACTGATAACTCAATAAAGACTAGAAATCAATAGAAGTTATAGGCATATATGCAAAATCCTAATGATGATATTGTTGATTTTGAATATTTTTAGGATGATACTGGTATATATGGTGATAAAGTAATTCCATATTCAATTGAAAATAATTTAGTTCCACAAGACGAATTAAATGAAGGTAAAAGCTATGCTGTAGATAATGTTAAATCTGAAGTTGATAAACTTATTTAGACACTAGAAAAAGGAGAGAAAATTGGATATATTTATAATGATGATAGTTCTCCAATTTATAAATTATTAGCTTCTGATGAATATAAAGAGTTTATAGATTTAAAGAAAGGAGGATCTGCACATGGATTGGAGGGTAGATATTATATTATTGAAGCATCTCCAAATGAATATATGTCTGATCCTACTTTATCTAAATCAGCTACGGAATAGTATTTAAAAGATATATATACTGGTATTACTAGAGCTGAACAAGGGAGTATATTAATATCTCCAATTGGTGTAGGTCCTTAGTTTAAATCTACTGAATTACATGAAAAGATAAATGAATCTTTAAGTAAGTCTCTTATTGCAACTTATGCAAATAAAAGACAAAAGCTTTTAGAAAATATAATTACTGAAGGAAATAAAATAGAGTATATTCCAAGAACAAAAGATGGAACAACTATAGTAAAAGCTAAAGAGGATGTTAAAGAAGGATTAAAAGATGGAACCGATGGAACTCCTCCACCTCCTGCTCCAGAACCAACTCCTGAACCAATAGTAGTTAAATAGGAAGAACCAAGTGTTATTCCTAGTAATAATTATGATTAGTTATCATTACAAGATTGTCCAGAAGAATTTAGAAATAATTTATTAACAGCACAGAATGATGCAATAAATAATCCTAATGTTGATAACGATCTTGACGTAGATGATTCTAAAACTGATCTAAAATATGGTCAAGTTGTTCGCATAGGAGATCCTTCTAATGTTGAATTTGGTGTTATTGTTGGTGTAAAAGCTCATGAAAATGGAAAACACGATTATGCTGTAAAAAAAGTCGGAGCTGCTATTTCTGATAATGTTGATATGATTTCTTCAGAAAATATAACTGCATTAGTTGATACTCCACAAATTTAGCAACATGTTGTATTAGATCATGACTATATGGTTAGAGAATTTGGAGAAGTAGCTAATGTAGAAAATATAACTATTTCTATAAATGGACAACCTATACAATTACCACTTTGCTAGATTCCATTTATAAATGCCAAAGGAGAAACTGGTACTAATAATATGGTAAATTATTATCATAGAAATATAGTAGTTGTTAACATTAACGGAGTCCATATGCCTTTCTATATGAGTACTGGACTTGGAGGTAAAGAAAATGTACAACCTGGTTTATGGTATCCTTTCTTTGGAATAAAAGATGGCTGGTTAAATAAAGGATCATAGGATCAAATTAATTCGTCATATGGAAGTCCTATACTGTAGGCAATTGCTGAACAATTAAATGCAACTCTTGGAACTGGATATGTAAATGATATTAAAGGTCCAATTACATTAGATCCTTCTCACAACGGAGAATATCCACAAATAGACTTTATAAATTAGGATATGAATCCTACTAGTAATCATAAATCAGATACAAGAATAAGATTTAATGATAATGTAAAAACTGTTCTAGGAAAAATAGATGATTCTATTAATAAATTATTACCAGAAAATAAAACAGTTCCTGTTGATAAATTAATTTATGAAGATGAAATTCAGCCAATAACCAACACTGACACATTTGAAGACCATGACTATATGGAATAGATAGATACAACAAATCAAGGAACTGATATTCCATAGTCAACTGTAGAAAATGATACAATTCAAATGTTATTACATTCTTTTAATACTTTTGAATTAGGTGTAAAAGTAGATGATAGTGGTAATATAGTATTAGACTAGGAATGGTCTAAACCTAGAATAGATAGTGTTAATGGTTTAATTAAAATAGATGAACGATTAGGAAATCCTATACAATAGAGTGCAAACTATTATATTGAAAAAATAGGAGAACTAAGAAGTATATTATTTAATACTAAAGATAAAAATGAATTAAATACCAAATTACAAGATTATTTGGGATTACAAGGAATTAATGTTACATTTGCATTAAAGAGTTCTCCAAGACCAGGTGAAGGTAATAAAGCTGATGGAAGAGAGTTTGTTGAGAATACACCAACTCCTTTTAGTAAAGGTATTTCTGAAAAAACACTATTTAACGGTTCGTCTGATATTAAAAGTCATGAATGGCATTCTAAATCAATAGTTGCTGTAATGAGTATAAAAGGACAAAATATATTAGAATTACCATTATTAGTATATTCATCACCATTTACATTATTATAGACTAAAGTAAACGGAGAATTATGTTATCCAGAAGTCAAAAATAGATTTGATTCACTACGTGAATCAGGAATGTCTTTCTATGAAATATCTAAAACATTAGCAAAAGAATTTAAAAACACATATCCGAATCTTTCTAATCTTTTTGAATTATTTGGTTTTACTGATAGAGCTATTTCATTTGTTAAAGATCCTTAGTGGACAATAGCTAAGAATTTTACATTATTAGGTCCTTAGTTTGTAACTGATAGAGGAAAATATTAGTTAACACCTGGATTAAATTATGATCAAAACGCTAACCCAGAAGAAGAATGGGTTAATGTATCTGATTTTAAAAATAATTCTCAAATTTCAATGACTGATGTACTAGTATCTGTCGATGGATTAGTGCAAAAAGGAGATGGAACAGCTGTAAAAATAGCTAATTCTGGGCATCCTTTTATATTAGTATCTTTTGATACAGATTTAAATACTCAAAATAAAATCATTGATTATTATATTAAATAGGAATCTGGAGATGTAGCAGATCCAAAAGTAAAAATGATGTATGTGTTACCTCCTAAAGCAACTATTAAAGAATATATTGATAATCTTAATAAAATTTTAAATAAAGAATCTGGTGTAAAACCAATAGGTCAATTATTTACGTCATATAAATTACTTAAAGAATTAATAACAAATGACAGTTTTAAATAGTTAATAGAAGAAAAACATCCTGGATTACTTTAGAAAGTACAAGAAGGTATTTCTTATGTTGATTCTGCGTCAAGTGTTTCTGAAAAGAAAGATAGATTATATTAGGTTTAGGATTGGACATCTACTGGACTTTCTAATAAACCTACTAAATTAGCAGGATTATTTGATAATGTCTTAATTAATAGTGTTTATAATAGAAATACATTTAATGCATTTATAGGTAATGATAATACAACAACTTTAGATACTGATGCATTATAGTTGGTAGAAGGAATACTAAGTTAGTCTGGAATTAATGGAATTTATTATAATGTAAAAATTCATCATGATGACTATAATGTGAAGGGTTTACATGTTATTGAAAATTATAACATAGATGGAAAGCCTTTTAAAATACATGGTAAATTAGATTCTTATGCATTTTCTGGAAATATTGACTGGTTAGTAAAATAGTTTGTTGAAGATTTAAGACCATCGAAAGACAATCGACATAAAACTACAGCAGATTCGTACCTATATTTAAAAGGAAAATCTAAATAGTATTCATCATTTACAGCTGATCCTAACGATAGTAATTAGGAAGAAACTCTTAATGTACCATCAGATTTAGGACCTACTCCAACAACTGTTCCGACTCCAGAACCGCGTCCTGTTATACAACCTGAAACTAATTATAAGGATAATCTTAAAAATCCAAAAGTTAGTAGTATGATTTATGATCTTAATGAAAAGTTAGGAAAAGATTACAGTGATATTTATACTAATAATTCTATTGAAGATGCAAATAAAATAGTAATTCGTGATATTAACACTAAAATACCAGGTCATGTTGCTTTCTCAATAGATGGTATAGTAAAAATTAGTAAAACAAATGATATTTTTGGAGATATAATTTCTATATATGATTATAAAGATAATTTAATAACAGATATAAGTTCTCTTGTAAATAATAATGGCGAATATGCATTTGTATTAAAAAGTAATGATGTTGTTTATGATGTAACATTTAATAAAAATACAGAAGATCTTGAATTAACACCTAGACCACAAGAATAGAGTGGTTAGGGAGTTTCTTTAATAACAGAATCTAACTATAAAGAAAAATTAGATGAATTAAATAATGATAATGAATTTAAACAATATCTTACTGAAGATAGTAATTATGTTTCTACAAATGATTTGATAACATTGGAAGGAATTGCATCTTATGATGATGTTATAAATTATCTTAAAGAAGATATGTTTATAGAAGATGAATTAAAGGAAATTCTTACTGGAAAATATAAAAATAATGAAACTATACAGTAGTTATTAAATTTAATAGAAGAATTGAATAATCAAGACAATACAGATGATAATAAAATTGTATGTTCAATGAGTATTAACGCACCATTCTGATATGACAAAGTGTAGTATTGATAATACTTCATTAAAGTAGATTGCAAATATGATAGGTCGTGTTTTAAGAAAAAAACACGACTCTATCACTACTTTAAAAAAAGAAGTAGAAGAAGAAATAAAAAATATTTCAAAATAGTACGAATTAACTGATACCCAATCTATAGTAGATGCAATCATGTACCCTATTAAAAGATATGGAGTTGATGTTAGAGATAGTGACTACTTTAATGCAAATAATATTAATAATATTTTAACAGCAAGTAGTCAAAATATTCAATTAATAGATCCTACAGAAACAAGTACTGAACAATTAACAGATGCTCCTCAAATAAGATCTAGAATGGAAGCGTCTAAAGTGTTCATAGATAAATCTTTTGGTCTTGCTAGAGAGGCTAGTACAGAATTTCAAAATATTACAAATCAAAATTTATTTGATTGTTTGTTTATTAATAGGGGATCTATAAATAAAAAAGTAGGACTTGTTCAAACAAATAAGCAATTGAATGATAATGTAAGAGATTATCATGAATATCTTTTAAAAAATATAATAACATATTTAAAAGACATAAAGAGAGATGCTAAAAGTTTAAAAATAGACGATGATATAAAAAAGGCTCTTAGAAAGCCAGTAATGTATGATGAAAATAATAAGTATACTGGTATATTAGAAATATTATAGCCTTTAATCGATACTTATATTATAGAGCCAAATTTAGGAAAAACTGATATTATAAGAGAAATGTATAATAATTCTAAAGATAGCAGTAATCCTAATTATATGGCTTCTAAAAAAAAGCTATCAGCATTTAATTCAGTTATTTTACTTAGAAATTTTGATACTTATTTGAGTTATCTTTTAGGAAAAGCAATTAAAATTAAAGATTTTAATCAAAAAACAGGAGAAAATAAATATTAGATTTCTGAAAAAACTGCAAATTTAGCTACAACTTGGAGAGTTTCTGAAAATATTTTTGTTGAAGATGAAGCTGATGCAGTTACAAAGTTAGCTATTAATACATCTAAATTATACGATTGGGGATCAAATGTTCCTAAAGAAGGATATTTTTTAAAATTTTCTGATTTTCAACATATTATTGGAAAAATTAAAGATCTTACTTTTGATCCAAGATTAGATGAAATTAAGTTTGATAAAACTTTTAAAAAGAATTATAAGAAATTATATGATAATCTCTAGCCAGAATTAAAGGGTAAAACATTACGAACTCTTATAACTAGTATTAGAAGAAATCCTAAAAGATATGTACACACTTTGTTCAATATTTTATCTGATGAAACTTTCAAAGAAGACAATTTTAAATTATATCACAATTTTACATAGGATGAGTTAAATAAATTGTATTCTTTGTCAAAAGAAATATTTAATGGAAGTACTAGTCTTAGATATTTAACAATTGGAAATGCTGATGTTAATTATTATGCATTTATAACATAGCAAGCTGATTCTATTTTTAATGTAAAATATATATAGTATTATAAAAATGAAGATGGAAAAATTTAGGTTAGAACTTTGTTAGACTAGGGAATTAATAATATAAAACGTAAGATTGAAAAGACCATTAATTCATCTAATAGTATAACTTTAATGGGTAATCTTACTAATTATCGCAAATCTCTTAAATTAAGAGTATTAAAATCTGATGAAGGCGCATTAGAATATGTTACTTTTACAATTCCAAATACTGAAATTAAAGCAAGAATTTCTGTAAGTAGTGGAGACGTACAAATTAAAACACCTAAAGATTATCAAATTAAATTTGATGATATTATTCCTTTTATAGATAATATACTTAGACTTAATATTCAAAATAATAGAGAATTTTTAAATGTATTAATTAATCAATTTGGATCTAAAGAACAACTTTAGTCTAATCTTTTAAATTTTGCATGTAGGGTAGTAATGAATAGATATATATCTAAAACTGAAATTGATCCTACAGAATTAAATGAAAGAGTAAATAGAATTGAAGAAATATTTGGTAAAAATGCTCCTGGATATAATTGGGAGTTAGATGAATTAGGTATGATTCATGGTAACGATGTTAATACTTTAAATAATATAGCATTAGCTAAAGCTAATCTTGAAGGTATAACTACTGCTACACAAGTAAAGGATAGTGAAGGAAACGGATAGAGTAATCAAACGCTTAGTCGTTTACTTGGATCTTTACAATCACAATGGGAATTACAAGAAAAAAATGAAGATTCTGTTTCTAATACATTATAGTTATTAACAAATCCTGAAATATTAGAAGGTATTTATACAACAAAAGAATATTATGATCCTAGTGATAGAAGTAAATAGGCTACTAAAATGATCGTAAGAGAAATGGCATATTCTCAAATATTATATGATTATATAGGTGGATTAGTTGAACGTAAAGACGCAAATGTTGTAGGTAACGGTCATGTATTAATTTTACCATCAGTTAACTCTGATAAAGGAACTATTGGTAGACTTAGAATAAATCTTAATGCTATTGTTAATTTAAATGGTGTTGAAAAACCTCTTAAAAATTTCACTGCCTCTGAAATGCAAATGCTTATTTCTCAGGAGTTTGGCAATTTTTATGAGAAAATGTATAAGAAAATAACATATGACTGGTAGAAGTTAGAAGATTTTATCGTAAATAAAGGAATAAATGTAAAAGGTTTATTAGCTAATGGTTTTATAGATGGATTTCGAGAATTTAACGAAAAATTTCCATTATTAACTAATAAATATTCTAATCCTGTTGATTTTATAAAGTCAATGGTATTAGAATATAATAAAACTAATAGATTACATCCATTAGAATTAGTTGATCAAGTACACTATAAAAATAATAAAGGAAATCTTGCTATTAATAAATCTATTATAGCTTAGATTGCTAGATTTAAGCCAGAAAGTTATATATTTTAGAATAATGCTAAATATTTAGAATATCCTACTGCCGAATAGTTTTGGAATAAAAAGAAAGCAGAAGTAATAAAAAGCTTATTAAAATCTGATTTTAAAATAAATACTACAGATAGTTCTTAGATTGAAATTAAATATATACAAGAACATTATCCAGAATGGATTGATGAATCTGGTAATTTTATATTAGCTAAAGCAAATATAAATGGTGCATTAGTTAATATATCATCTAAATTAGATTTTATGAAATTAGGAATCGAGAATATAAATGATATAATAGATACTCTCGATTTAAGAACGAATCCTATACTAGAAAATTATAATTATCTAGATTATTTAGCGTCATAGGAATTTATGAACTTGACTGTTGGTTCATTTATTGCTCATCCAGAAAAGAGTAAATCTAATGATGTAATAGAATAGGAAGCTGCTCATTTTTAGGCATAGCATAAACGTAATGTATCATTTACAGCAGCAATGCAAGAATTTCAATTAAATTTACTTAATGGTATACCTGAGTCATATAATATTGCAGTAATTGAAGATATTCACGACACACAAGGAACTATAATAGGTTTAAATAATGATATAAAACCATTTGATGGAGCTACATTTGTAAATCCGTTTGTTGTTTTATTGGAAAATTATTCATTAGGTGGAAATAAAGCTGGTATTAGTAAAAAATAGTTTGTTCATTTTAAAAATGAATCTACAGGAACTGGTGGAATTATCAAAACTGCTGGATTTGGATTGACTAATGATTGGATTAGAAATTCTCCGTTCTTAGAAACAATGATGAAGAAAATGACTAACCATACTTGGCTGAATGAAGATGGAAGTAAATTTGAAACAGACATTACAAAAAATTGGAATGGAGATAAAATAAATTATAAAAAATTCTTCTTTAAACGTAATGGAAAATTTTATCAAACAGTCAATATAAAGTATAAAGGAGATAATACATACGTTAGAAAAGTTTAGGAAGTTACTTCTGATGGTAATCCAGTTGGTGAACTTATTGAAGGTAAACCTATAGTTATTGATAACAATTTTAAACTTTGGAATTTCTTTGGTGGAAAAAATTCTATGGAATTAAAAAATAACAAACTTGTTCCATCTAATACATCAGTAGAAAATGTTGTAATTGCTATGAATAATATAGGTACTATCAAATCTCCAACAGGTAGTGTTTATACATAGGATGATATTTGGTAGGCTTTAAAAATGACAGATGTTCACTATGTAGCTACAGCTGGCGCTGTAAAATAGGGAGCTGCTAATATAAATTCTAAATCTAAATATGGTTCAAAATTAGATTATACTGAAGATCTAGAATATGACATACAAAAAATACATATGTATCAAGCTGGTATTCAGTTAGATAAAGAACATCATGCTGATGAATCAGAACTTTCTTTAATGACTCAGGTAATTTCTGCTTGTGCAGCAAAAGGATATACATTTGATGACACAGTTGGATTATATAGTGCTCTTAGAAAGAGTACAGATATTAAAACTAGAGATCATTTAAATGCTTTAGTTGATTTGTTTACTGATGGATCAGAACAAGCCATTCATAATTTTTAGGAAATTCTAATGAAATCTATTGTTAAAGCAATTGCAACTTCTAGAGGAGAAACATTTGTAAAAAATATAGCATTAGATTTAATGGAACAAGCTAAATCAGGTAAAGAAATCTCTTATTCTGATGCAGTTATACCACTTTCTGATAACACAATATATAGAAAAGTATTTTCCACAATTTCATCATATTTAACAAATACTGGTATTAAATATAAAATCCCAGGTTTGCTATCTGTGTTAACACCATCTTATGAAATTATGAAATTGTATGCAGGAAAAAAATACGAATCTTTTATTAATCCTACAGAAGAATTAGCAGAATTGCAAAAACAACAAGCTCCTGTATATGATAGTAGATTTACATATAAAAAAGGTTAGACTTCATTTATGGGCTTCAATCTAGTAGAGACGGAATATAACTCTATGAAATCTGGAATAGATGGAAAACCTGTTGCTGCTAGAAATATGCATGATGGTAATATTTATTTAGATGTTAAATTATTAGCAGATAAATATATAGAAAAAGCTTGGTAGAAAGCTAGAAATTCTGAACCTTTAAACTATGATTTCAAATCACCTGAAGAATAGATTAATTTTATATTGCTTCATGAAGCAATGCACGATCAATACCTTAAAAAAGATGATGAATCAAGTTTTGATTATGAAACAAGAATAAATAATGAAGCTTTAAAAAGACTACCTAATAATATAACTAATTTAGAATTAGGAAGAACATATATAATTGAATCTATTAAACAGGTAGAAGAAATAGGAATAGATGGGAATCCATAGATAGCTTATGTTTCTGAAACAAATAGTAAGTTAATACGTACTCCTAATGAATATAAATAGTTGAAAAAAGATATATAGGATGGTAAGGTTATTTCTGTAACAGAGGATTTGACTAAAGGAAGAGATTTGGCAGGATATAATGTCAGATTTAAAACTGATAAAGGTTCATATTAGCTTTGGGATTTAACCTCGGCATCTGCTTTATTTGAGTTAAATGAACTTAGAAAAAGTTGGAAGAATACTCAAGAAGATGTTAATAAATTATCTAAAATAGTAAAAGACTATTATAACGGATCTCCTAATATTGATATAAATAATGCAAAATCTTATTTGAATGCATTTATAGTTAGAGTTAGACGTGCATTATAGAATGATCTATAGAATTTATCTAAAACTAAAGATGATATTCTTCAATAGTATAATAATTTTTTAAGGAGTTATAATAACACTGATGAATGGTGTACTAAATATGCACAATGGGTAAATATTAAATTAGGAAGAAATGATGGCAATAAATTAAAATTAGATGGAGAACTTGTTGATGTAACTACTGATAATTTAGAAGAAGTTCATTCAAAAGTTTTAGAATTATTATAGAAATTAAATTAGGTAAAAATAGATGGTGAGTGGCATACGATTGATAGAAATTCTATATCACAAAATGCTTATGAAATAATAATGCCTAAAACTTTTGCTACTAAATTTGGATTATCAGAATTTGATGATTTAAATACTATAAAAAATGATGAAGATTATTTCATTAAATAGTATATAAAGAATTAGTCTACAAAAGTTGAACCTAACCAATATTCTATAGAATTTAAAAAATCAGACGGTAATCATATATATGTTCTTAATAAAAAGAGAGTAATTGATTCTTAGCTTACAAAACTTGATGGAATTGTTACTTATACTGATGAAGAGGGTAAAATTTATAGATTAGATTCTGATAATAATATAATGTATGAAATAACTCCAGATACTGAAATATATGTTGATGCATTAGGAAATCAAGTTATAGTATCTGATGATTTTGATCATTATATTAATGAACTTAAATATGATTCTATTAAATTATCTGATGGTTTACGTGATAAACCAGCATTGTTAATGTAGATTTGTAATTCTCTAAAAAAATCTTCTAATAAGTTTGCTAAGAAATTTGGGAAAAATCTTACTTCTTATGGAACAAATGCACAAGATATATTGCAATATAATAGAGAATACCATGATATAACATTAGATAATTATAGACTTTTGCCAAATGATAATTATATAATTAAATCAGGAAAAGAAAAACATACATCGTTTTTGAGATCTTTAGATATTGTTGCAGCTCGTATTCCTGCACAATCTATGCAATCATATATGCCTATGAAAATAGTAGCATATGATAATCCTGACATTAATACTGCTTATGTATCAACATATTAGATATTACTTCAAGGTTCCGATTATGATATTGATGCTGTATCTTTGGCAACATTTGATATAGATTCTAATGGTAAATTATAGTTATGGTCTAAATATGTAGATCTGACTAGTGATAAAATGAGAGAAGAATCTGAAAAACTACCAATGCCATCTGGTAAAGAAATTAATATTTATGAATCAGAAGATATTAATTAGAGTTTAGACTTTTTTAAAAAGTATGGAGATTTATTTGAAATAACTCCATCTTATGAATATAATAAAGATCTTAAATAGCATATATCTAATTAGAATAAAGTACATATAGAATTAAAAATCGATACACCTGAAAAGATGACGAGATTAGGATAGATGCTTAGAGAAACTAAAGCTATTTATAAACCAGATGCTTAGCATATAGAAAAATTTAAAGAAAACTATCCTGATATAGACAATAACTTTGAAACTAATTCTAATTAGTTTAATGATATTTTTGAAAAAATTAAAAATATAATAGATGATCATAATTTATATTTAGACAATATTAGTAAAAATCAATTATCAACTATAATTAATAATTACACTATAATGTCTATGTATAATACAATTATAGATCCTGTTAACTTAATAGAAGCACAAACATCTGTAGATGGAACAACAGGTCCATTAAAAGATGTAGCTGAAAAATCATCAGAAGGTAAAGAAGCGAAAAATAGAACTCCTGGTAATTTTGTAAATAAATATTAGAGTATTGTAGAAAATCAAGTTGGTAAAGATGCTATCGCTATTTGTGCAACTGGATTGAAAGGATTCTTCGCTTTAACACAGTACAACAATTATATACTAAATCATGGTACTGAAGAATAGTAGAATAGATTACTTATTGGTTATAATGGTGTTGGAAAACATATTGGAGGAAAACAATATAATACTCTTGCTAATATTAGACCTAAAGATCCAAATACAATACTTAATAAAAAAGTTCTACAAGCTTTATCTAATGTAAGTAATGATAACGATGCCGCACTTACGTTGAGTGCTCTTTTAAGTTTGGCTACTGATAATGCTAAAGAATTAGCTTTATCTAAATTAAATGCAGGTACTAAGACAATAGGTATGTATATTTATGGAATTAGTATCGGTATGGATTTCAAAGATATTGCTAAGTTGTTAATGTCTCCTACTGGAAATCTTATCACATCATTATTAGATGGAAATTCATTTAGAGGAGAAAAAGAAACTATTTAGGTCTCAGATATATTTAAATATTTTGATGCTTTTCCTAAAAAAGAACTTTATAAATATAATATTTACAAAGATTTAGAAGGTAATAGAATAAATGTAAATCTTATAAACTATTTCTCAAATAGTTTTATTGAAAAAATAGAACGTGAATTTGTTAATATTATACTAGACCCTGATGATAAAATAGAAGATCATATTGCTAAATTTGCTAAATCTCCATTATATAGTATTCAAGATAAATTAAATTGCTTAGAAGAAATTAGAAAGAAATTTACAAATACTAATAAATTTGCTGAAACTATGTTTAATTAGTTAATTGATAGTATAGAAGAGTATACAGTAAATTTATCTAGTATAGATAATATAACTCTTGGTAGCATTCATGAATTAGCAGATGGAGCTAAAGAAATGAAGAGATTAGGAGCTATACTTGGATTAAATTAGGGTATTAAAACTGATCCTGAGGGTTTGCTTAAACAAGTTAATTTAATATCTAATGCAATATTTGATTAGACAGAAAATATAAATGATAAAATAGATATTTATTAGTTTGCGTTTAATCCATAGTATAGATTAGATGCAATACAAAAATACGAAAAATATAAGCACTCATTTAATATATTAGATGTAGTTTCTACTATACCTCATTTTATGGGATACGTTAGAACATTAGCTATTGCATTTAAAGAAGCTTCTGAATCGTTTAAATTTAGATCTTGTGTAAATTTGATTCCTAATTTAGCAAAAGAACTTAAATATAAGAATGAGGCTAAATTAATGAAAGGTGTTGAAAATTATGTAGGAGACTTTTTAAGAGACCAATGGTTTATTCAAAATAAAAAGCAAGTAATTATTCCTGAAGGTTGTAGTTATTTAACTAAAAATCTAACTGTAAGCACTTTAAAAAAAGATCTTCCTGTTAATTTAGGAGATGATATAGGAGCTGCTACATTTAGAATGTTTATGGAATAGCAAGTAATTCCTGATTTATAGTTAGGAAAAATTTCTCCTAATGCAGAGGTTCCTGGTATAAAAGATAATAAATTTATTAAAGATTTAATGAATGATATATCTACTAATACAGTATCTGGAAATGCTAGTATAATTTATACACTTCCTATAAATATGCTTCCTAGAACTGATTCAGAAACTGCAATTCTAGATGCTTATAAAAGCGAATTTAACAAATTAGCAAGATATACATATTCTTATAAAGTAAAAGGCTTTGATTCTGATGGTAATCCTACAACTAGAACAGAATCAATCCCAATAGTAGATTTGTTTATTTATTATGCAATGATTGCTAATAATTGGAAATTATCTGAAAACTCATTAGTTCCAATATTAGAAAACTTTAATGATAGTGGAATTATAAAAGAATTTCATGAATTTGAAAAAAATTATGATAGATCTGGAGAAACCTTATCTAAAGATAATGTTGATCTAATTAATATTATTCCTTATGTTGCTCAAAAAGCAAGTCCTTATTCTTCATATAATAAATATATATGGCATAAAAATAAAACTAATCATAAATATGAATTAATGAAGCGTATTGATAAAGATAATAACACATATGATGATTATGATAGTTATATTGATTATGATTATGATGTTGATCAAAGTAATAATAATGTTATTGGCGATTATGAATTTTTAGGATCTTCTGCTACAAATTATTTACAAACTGGAACAGAAAAAAATAAAATTAAAGTATTAAATAAAGTTGTTACGGATTCTAATGTTAGTAGTTATGCTATTAAATTTAATGATGTTACTCAATAGATTGAATCTATTACATATAGAAATCAAAAGAAACAAGAATTTAATGTTAAGATTTCTGATTTAGGAATAAAAGAATTACCAATGAAAAAGATAAACGGACTTAGAGAAATAGATTTTGAATTATTAGATGATCTAATAAAATCCTATGCAAATCCATGTTAACATGTATAAATAAGAAGTCATTTGAATACCAGAATTTAAAAAATAAGTCTGGTATTCATGACTTTATTTTAACTGCTTTATGTAGAAGTTATTTTGATAAATATGGTAGATTTCCATATTTAGACGAGCTTCCTAATTCAAATTCAGAACCTCATTTAAAAAATAGATTTCATATTAAAGAAAATAATGGAGCTAAAATAGAAACAATTTTAAAAGAGACTGGTAAAAATACATTAGAAGAAGCTACAGTAGATATAAATAATGAATATAAAGATTTAGAAGTTTAGATTACACCAATTGTGAATGAAGCATTTGTAGACATAACACACAGACCTACTTCTAATAATTTTGATTCAAAACCAGTTGAAATAGATTAGAATATTAATGATTATATGGTGTTTAATAAATCATTAGAAAAACTGGCTGACTTGTATGGTATCAAGTTTAATACAATAACTGATTCTGAATTGAGTACTCCAGAATGGAGAGATGTTGCATCAGAAGTATCTTTAGCAAATGCTTTCGTATATAATGGAGAAATCTATATTAATCTTGATAAAAGTTCTGTTGATGCACCATTGCATGAATTTATGCATATTCTAATTGGATCTATGAGATTTACAAATCCATAGTTATATTAGCAGATAGTATCTTCTGTAGAAAATTTTTCAAATTATCAAGCTCTTAGTCAAAATTATATGAATAGATCTAGAAATGATATAAACGAAGAAATATTTGTAACAGAAACAGCAAAACACTTGTTGGGATTAAAATCTAATATATCAAATTTAGATCCAAAAATTTTAAATGAAATTAATTATAATACTAAGAGAGTTTTAGATTCTATCTTAATGGGATAGGATAGTGTAAAAACAATTACAGATGATTAGTTATATACTAAATCATTTAAAGATTTAGCAAAAATGGTTAATTCTACGGCATTAAATAATTAGTTTAAAGGATTTATTAATGTAGAAGGATCAGAATTACACAGAAAATTAAATAATATAAAATCAGATCTTTTTAAGAAAAATCAATTAGAAGAATATTGTGAATAATGGCGTGTAAATATATATATAAAGGTAAATAGTTTAACTCTGAAATTGAATTAGATGATTTTTTACTAGAAAAAGCTCCTTTTGAACCAACTTTAGGAGATTTAGTATTTAGTATGACATCTGCGTAGTTAAATATATCTAACTAGTTAAGTTAGATAGCTAAAGACTCACATAAAGCTAAGAAGGCTATGTATGATGCTATTAAATCAGGAAAGGTTGTGTATGATGAAGATGGAGAAATGGCTGTAGAAGATCCTCCGTATATTGGTGTAAATAAGTTTTTATCTGGATTGAAAAACTCTTCTGGAGAACTCTTATTCCCTCAATTTAGAGAAGAAGAATATTGGAGTAGACGATACTCTAATTGGAAAGTTGGATAGTTTACTGATGCGGAAATAGAAGAATTTGAATTAGATAAAAATAATCTTCCAAAAGTAACAGATTCAGAATAGCATAAAATCTTTAGAAAGCAAATGACACACAAATGGGAAATACAGGCAAAAACTGGTTCTGCAATTCACAATGTGTTATAGATTTGTTTTTAGAAGCAAAACGGTCAATATAATTTTGAATTAGATGATGATGCTTTAATGTCATATTTAGAAGCAAATATAGAAACAAAAAATAAAGATTTTCTAACACCTAATGCTATTAAATAGAGTATTGAATATGCAAGAAAACTGAATCAAGATTTAATTAATAAGTTTGGAGAAGGTTGTGCATATTATCCTGAATTTGCAGTAACTCAAGACACTAATGTAATGCATAATGGAGCACCTACTAAATTAATAGGTATTATAGACTTGTTAATAGTAGATAGTTCTGGTAAACCTCATATACTAGATTATAAGACATCTATACATGATTATATGGATTTTAATTAGGCTAAGAAAAATGCATATAGTTATCAGCTTGCTACATATCAAAGAATGCTTTAGAAATATGGAATTAATACTTACCAAGGAGAATTATTAGTTGCTCCTATATAGATTTCAAATTTCAGAAAAGAAGGCGATACTTATATATATGATGGTATAAACGCTCCAGAATCATTTACTTCTATCAATACTTCTTTGAATAGTGATAAAATGTGGGAAAATATTGATGAATTTATGCCAGCTCCGTTTAAATTATCTATTACTACAGAAGAAGCTAATAAAACAATTTCTGATGTAATGAGTAAATGGTTCCCTGATTATTCTTCAATTAGAAAAGTAACTAGAGAAGGAATAATAGAGCGACTCAAAAAACTAAATAAACTTGTTCCAAACGAAAATGGAGAATATACATATAGGAAATATGGAAAAGAAGCACCTATTGTTGCAACATCTGAAACAGAATTTATTGATAAGGTATTAAAATATGAAGAAAGTTTACCATCTAAAAGATTAAGAATAACAGGTCAAGTAAAATCTACATTAAAAGAAGCTATACAAAATGGTATAGAAAATGTAGAATTTCCAACACCTATAATTACAGAATCAGACGGATCTGTTACTTGGTTAAAAGATATTTTAAGTCCATATTGTAATAATAACTGGGAAATTATAGATAACGAATTATTAGAATCATATGGTGTAATTGCTGTTAAAACTAAAACAGCTCCAAATCAAATAGATTTTATAAGAGTTAGTACTAATAATTTAACATCTGATTATAGAAAAAACTTTGGTAAAAAATCTGATAAAGTTTTTTATGAAAGACGTGGTATAACAGGAACATATGAACCAGATGTTGTATAGAAATCCAAATCAAATACATTAATAGTAGAAGCTGTACAAGGTAATGTAGAATTAATGGAAACAATGCTTCTTATAAACCAAATGAAAGGTATAGAAGGTTATACAGTTGGTAATGTACAAGTTGTTAATCCATTATATGCTAATGGTTTAGGATTAAGTAATGAAGAATTAATGTATTGTTGGAAAGAATTAAATAAACATGATTCTGTTTAGCAAGATAATTTTAAAGATAGTACTATTAAATTTGCAACGAAATATGAGTTAGCTCGTAATAAATTTGCAGATATAATGAAATAGGGTTAGGAAAAAGATTGGAAAGAAGGTTATCAACTATTTGGAAAACTTAGAAATTGTGAAAATATTTTAGATAGTAATATAGATAGTAGTTAGGAAGACAAAATAAAAGCTCTTAAAAAGTTATTAGACAATTTAACTTAGACTACAAAAAAGCTTGACAAAGTTTATATAACAGAATCTGAAATACAATCTAAAGAAGTTGCTTTACATAATTCTATTCTTGCTGCTATAGCTTAGCTGAAAGATGTTAACTTTAGATAGTAGTTAAAGGATCATGATATGTTTGTAGAAAACCTTGCTATATGGAAACATGGTATTTCTGGAACATATATCGATAATCCTGGGAATATGAATAGTGATACTCTTAATTTAGTTACAAAATTAGTAACTGAAGCATATCAAAATGTTCGTGATGATATACAATAGGATAAAGTGAAAATCCAAAAATTAGTAGAAAATCTAAAAAAAGAAGCTAATTTTGGCGCTATTAAAGAAAACACTTTTGGTAATTAGGTGTCATTATATAAAAATATGTTTAGAGAATACCATGAAGGTGGTGATTTTCTATTTAAAGATCCAAAATAGTTAAATGGTGCAGAAAGGGAATTTCTTGAATATGCACTAAGAAGAATAAATAAAAATAGATTTCCAGGAAAAACAGATGAAGAATTAGATTTAATGAGAGATACAGATGATATTGAATACTATAGAGTTCCGTTAGCAAGAGGTTCTGAAGATTCAGTTTCATCTACAAGTGGTCTTTTAGCTACATTAAGAGCTAAATTAAATTATCTTAATCCTAAAAAAGCATTTCAAATAGCTAGAGAGAAAATAGAGGGTGTGTTTAATTCAGAGGATTCTATTGATCAACAACAAAAGTCTGAAATTCTTTATAAGATGACTAATATGTTTGATAAAGGAGAAGACACTACTAAGCGATTAGATAAAATTCAATAGTTAGGTATAGAAAATTTAGAACAAAACTTAGAAACTCTATTATATAAACATCTTTTTGCATATTCTGTAAAAAATAATATGGATGGTGTGTTTCCTATGATAAAAGCTGCCATGGTTCATATAAGCACACAAGGAGCAATATAGAATATGCCATTTAAAAACGACATTCATTATTTACAAAGTTATATTAGAAATAAAATTTTTAACCAATCTATCATTGATCCAAAATTGTAGAAAGTAGCTAAATATGCAGGATTATTAAAATCAGCTGCATCAAAAGCAACATTAGCATTTTCTCCTGTATAGGCTTTATATCAACCATTACAAGGTTTATGGACTGATATAAGTTTAATGATACGTAAACCTGATGGAAAAGATTCATTCACTTTTAACAACTTTACAAAAGCTTTAAACTTAGTATATTCTGATTTATCACATTATTCAGATAAGCCTACAATTTGTTCAGCATTAAATGAGTTATATGGTATTAATGATATGGACATGAATACTTATGTAGAAAGAATAAGTCAAGCTAAAAAGGGTATATGGAATTTTGATAATTTCATGTTTAAGTTTGCATCTAGACCAGACTATTATAATCGTATGACTATTTTTACATCTTAGATGATGGGAGATGGATGCTTAGAAGCTCATTCAATAAATGAAAATGGAGAACTAGAATACGATTGGAAAAAAGATAAGAGATTTGAAGCATTTGCAAATGGAAGAACATCTGATCCAAGATACAATCAACAGAAATCTTTATACTATATTACTGCAAGACAATTTGTTCTAGAACATGCAAAAAATAAAGATGGATCAGATTTTGAATTAAATATGAATAAACCTATGGCTTTACCAAGAGCTTATACTAATAAATAGGCAGAAAGCATGAAATCATTAGGCGATGATATTTATGGATATTATTCTCATGAAAAGAAATCATTAATAATGTCTACTACACTTGGTAGTTTATGGTTACAATTTAAAACATATTGGTCTGGTAAAAAGAACTAGTATCTTCAATCTGGAGGTGTAAGATTAAGAGGTAATTGGGAACAATATGAAGAAAACGGAGAAAAATATTATTATCAAGTTGATAAAGATGGAAATGTTCTTTTTGATCAACCAACTACAACAAAGGAAACTTCAGCCCCTGTTATACAATGGAAAGGATAGTGGCAAGAAGGAATTATATTAACTCTTTCAGATATGGTTAAAAATATGTGGAACTCTGGATTAGTTGATAATAAAGGTATTCATTTAAGTGCATTAAAAAAAGGTTGGGATTCAAAGTGGAATAATGAAGATTAGAACTTACAATTAGCTTATAGAAATAATATTAAACAAGGAGCATATGACCTTATGATGTTTTTATTAGGAGGATGTATTATGGCAGCATTACTTGGAGATTGGTTAGATAGTTTGAAAGACCCTAAAAATAAAGATATTACTGAAGGTCTAGCCGTATCAGCAGCTAATATAGCTGTAATGTCTGTTAGAAATTCATTTTTAGATTTCAATACATGGGATTCTGTAGGTGGAGCATTATCTTCTTGGACTCCTTTTTCATTTGAATGGGGTATGAGAACATGGAAAAATCTTTGGAATGTTGCTATTGGTGATGAAGATTTTATTGATGGTATAGTTAAATCATCAGGAAGTATGAGATAGATTAAACCTCTTATTGATTCAATAAAACCAGATATGTTTAGAACTAAACGTGAAGGAGGCACATTTGGCGAAGAAAAATAAAAGCCCTAAACAACAATAAGCATAGCTTATTATCATTTAGGGCTAGTAAAAACAATTATGAATTATAAAGAAATAATTAAATTAGCTAAACAAGGAAAACTATGTAAGCTTCCTAATTTTGAAGGATATTTCAAATGGGATTATTAGAGTAATTCATTAATATTTTATAATAAAGATTATAGATGTAATGCAGAATCTCTAGATATATTAAATAGAGATGATTTTTATTACATAATATGAACCTATTACCGAGAAATAATCTTAAAGGAAAATATCCAAGATGTCATTATAATAAATATGGAAAAACTAAATAGATATTTGAATCTATTGAACTAGCTTAGAAATATTTAAATAAAATGAATTTTAAAGACTATACTATTTATCAATGTAGATATTGTAACAAATATCATATTGCACATTAAAAAAATAAGCCCTTGATAGTATGAGCATATAACTCATATTACCAAGGGCTTATTTTAACATTTAAACATAGGATAATTATAGAAAGTACAATGATTATCTAATTGACTTATATAAATTTGTTTATCATCAACATAAAACACAGCTGATTTATCAGAACTATTTATAAATTCAATAGTGTCATCAAAATCTTTTAACAAATTTATAATTATATGAATATTAATTGGAATATTAAGAGTATATTCTTTAATATTTTCTTTAATCATTGAATAAATTAAATTACATAAACCAATTTTAAGCAAATTTAATCCGTCTTTAATATCACTTTCTATATATTTATTCATTTATCAATTTAATTTTATCGTTAATATAAAATATAGCTTTCTTTAAATCCTCTATAGTTTTCTCCTTATCAGAATAACCCTTTTCAGATTTATGTCCACTTCTTAAAATATATTTTATAGCATTACCTAGATCAAAATCCATATGTCTAGTAATATCAATTACTTCAATTCCACATAAGTCTTTTAACCATGTATAATGAGATGGATGATTAACATTATCTAATTTTTGAGGTTGTTCAGATTCTTCATCTATATCACCAGCATCTTTATCTAAAGGTTCAAAATATTTATTCATTCTTGCATAAAAATCCATAGCATCTGGAATATCTTTTCCAGTTGTATTATTAGTTATCATACAAGATGAAATTCCGTCAAAACTTTCTCCTTCTCTAAATCTTATTGTAAGAATATCACCATTTGTTACAATAGTATCACCATTTATTTTAAATTTGTTTCCAGTATATTTGTATATCATAGAATATTTCATTAATCAGATTCGTGTAAAATAAAACATTTTAATTCTCCATCAATCTCAAAGAATACCTTCTCTTCATTATTTAAATCTCTTACCTTTCCATCAACACTTGGGGGATTATTGTTCTTAAGCCAGTCATTTAGTTCACGGATAATATATCCACTCATACCATCTGGACCTCCAAAGTATATACCAGTTTCGCCTTTAAAAGAGTAACCACCTTCATATTTAATAAGATTGTTGCGTATTTTATTACGAAGCCCTTCTAGCTCATTCCAATATTTAAATTGTCCAGATGAAAAATATTCAATTAAAATATCTTTAGCCAACTCTAAGTCAACTACGTATCCATATTTATCAATTTGTGTATTCATTTATATGTCTAATGTATAAATAAATTTATAAGTATTATTATCTTGTTCTTCTTCCACTTTACCTATTGTTATAACATAATCAGTTAAGAAACTTTTAAGAGCTTCTTTATCAGAATCTTCTTTTATAAGTTCACATAATATATGTTGTAAATCTTCTAATGTTGGTTCTGAATCGTTAATAGTTAATGATTCTTCATTATTATTTGTTATATATTTTATATGTTTACTGTCCATTTATTTTAGATATATTTTCCTTATTATATTCTATATTTTCTTTATTTATTTGTATATTTTCTTTATTAATCTTTATGTCTTTTTTATTTTTTAAAATCTTATCACGCAACTCATTAAATTCAATTCTTATTCTAATAAAATCTCTTTTAAGTCTAAATTCAATAAGTAATATAAATGCAAAAAGACACAATATAGGTACTAAGTGATACATTATTTTTTATTATTAATTATTTCTTTAATTTGATTATATGATACAGGAGTATAATTATTATTATCTACTCCTACATCATATTGATATGGAAATGTTATTTTAAGTCTACAAGCATCTTTTCCATTACAGTTTGGACCAGAATGCGTATGACCGTATAATTGCCAAACTGGATTATTTTTGTATGAACCACCATAACATAAAAATGGATAGTGATTTAAATAAATCCATTGATTATCTATTTGTATATATAATTGATTAAATACCCCTTCAAACAAATCAAATATTTTGTGTCCAGGATATTTGATTTCATCATGATTACCTACAATCAAATATATTTTACCATTTAATTGATTTATAATATGTTTCCATTTATCAAAAGCAAAATCTCCTAAATGAAAAACAACATCGTTTTCTTTAACAACATTATTCCAATTATTTATAAGAGATTGATTCATTTCTTCAACAGAATTAAAAGGTCTATAACAATACTTTATTATATTTTTATGATAAAAATGAGTATCAGATGTAAACCAAATATTTGTTTTAGAAGAATCAAATTTCATTGGTTTTATATATTTATTTTCCATTTATTTTACTAATTAAATATTTTATTAAAGAATCCTTTCTTCCTTTCTTCTTTGCTTTTAATTTTGAAATTTCTTCATAAGCACATTCTATAATTTCATCTTTTTCTTTTATGGTTTCTTTTAATCTATTTATTTTATTAATATACACACTTTCAACATTTTCTTGAATTGAATTTCTAAGATTAATATAATTAGCTTCAGCTTCATTATGTCTAGAAATAGAATCTTCTAATTCTTTTTTATAATGATTCTTTACCTCTTGTTTTATATCATCAAATCCTATAAATTGAGATTCACATTGTTCAATTGTAGTAGATATCTTATTATAGTCTATATTTTCTCTAAGAATATCACTAATTCTACAATATAATTCAGAGTTAAGATCTCGCATTTTTAAGTAATTAATATTTACTGTAGGATTGAATATGTCTTTTCCAATAAGTACATAACCATGTATTAATCTTTTAATTTCTTTGGTAATAATAGAAAAATCAATAGCGGGGTATTTACAAAAAGTCTTTATAACAACTCTTTTAGAATCATCTTTAAACTTTTCTAAAGTATTCTTTAATTCTCTAACTTCGTTTTCAGCCTTTTCTTTTGCTTCTTTAATAGCCTCGTATTCAGAACTATTTAGTTGTACTACATGTAAAGTATTCATAATTATTTATTTTTTATATAACCTAATTCTTTAAATTTTTCTTGCAATGGAATAGCTATTTCTCTTGCCATAGGATGAGCATCTTTAGCACATCGTCTATAAAATAGATTTTCCCATGCGTCTACAAATCCACATGAAATTAATTCAGATTTAATAGATAAAGGTAACACATCTCTAGCTTGCTGAGGTGTCCAACCTAAATTAATTAAATCTAAATAATCTTTTTCTACATTATTTAAATGTGATATAAAAATACTTTCTGCAGATTGATTTCTTATAGAAGTATGATATGGACCATATAATTTTAATTCCTGAAAATCTAAATTATAAGGTGCTATAAAAGTGAGTTCATTATTAAATTTACCTTTAGAATAATTACAATATCTAGTACTTTCAGCAAGATGACTTAAACCTACATGAGTTCTAAATTCATCCATAATACCCCTACTAAGAATAAAATGTACAGTATGTCTCTTAGGATAAAAATTACTATCCAATTCATCAAAGTAGATAGACATCCAAGGAAAATGTTTAATAATATCTAGATAATATCTATAATTAGTTGTTATATAAATAAATTCTCCATCACCATTACATTTAATCCATATATCATTATATATACTTTCTGTATATAATGCTTGCATAAAAGCCTGAAATTCTGAATATTTTATTTTAAGATGAACAGTACCAAATTCAAGTGGACGTGAATGATCTCTTTTTTCAAGCATATCTACAAACTTTATATAAGAATCATCTGTAATTTTATCTTCACTTTTATAACATACACGTCCACATCTTTCAATAAATTTCTTAATACTTACTAAAGAGAAATCAGTTTGCTCCAGAATTTCAAAAGATTGTTGAATAAGTTTCATAAAAATTAATTAAATGTCTAACCATAAAAAATTATTGTATCTTAATATAATCTTATTAATCACTTTACTAAATACTCCATTATAAAAATAATCTACATGAGAAGAATTTTTAGTTATAACTAATAAAATAGTTATAGCACTTAAAAATACATTTAAATATGGAGGAAATAATAATAAAGAAAAACACAAGATATGCATCATTTTTATGTTATATACTTTAGTGTTATCTTTTAAATAAATATGTTCTGCTAAATATAAAGCTATTAATAATAAAATTAATGCTATTGAATATGTATATGCCATTTTGTTTTATAATGTTTCTTTATTTAATTCATCAAGTAAGTTTAAAGCGCGAGAGCGAGCTGTCCAATCATCGTAATCGTCAAATTCCTTAATGGTTATCCATCCATACCACTTGCGCATTTGCACTGCGTATATGTTGTATATTGGAGGAATATCTATATTCTGAATAATATTCAACCAATTTTCTATGTTATTATGTAAATAAGTTTTAATCCTATACTTTCTTTTCATATTTAGGTTTGTTTGTTGTTCCTAGTAAGTGTTCATTTCCTTCATAGGGAATACACTGACGCCACCAATTTCTGATGCCAATAAAAACATTCTCCTTATTACTAAAGTTAATAAAAATGTCACACTGCCATTTTTTATCATCACCATCTCGTACAAGAATTTTATCAAACGGATTGAACTGATATTTGGCTTCTTGATCAATTACTCTGAACTTACTCCAATCGCGTTGGTCGTGAGAAGGGAAGAGCATACATTCAGTATCGGTATAATTTGCGAAATATCTACCATCACTCATGAAGAACGGATATCCACCATCTGATGCTAAACAACGAATAGGATATTTTGTATCATAATTAACGCTATACAAGTCTAATTCACCAAATAATGGACTATAAAGTTTTGTACCTTTCGGACAATTTTTCAAAATTTTTGCAATATTCATATTACTCGTTTTTAGTTGTTAGTTGATGTTGCATCGAGTTCTTGTATCAATTCTTCGTAACTCTTGGTAGTGTCTATCAAACGTTCGGTCACCTTAGATAGTGGAAGAACTTGTTCCCAAGTGCATGTACCGCCACCAAAACGATAAAAAACAACATCATTATAAGTGTTCATTCCAGCACATACACGGACATTCCATAGTTCTTCTAATCCATTTCTTACCAAACAAGGTTGATACTTTCGTGGCTCAAAGTTGGAGTAATCGCGATAGTAGGTTGGCACTTCAATGTGGAGGTCTAAAGAACTTTCACAAGTATTGTTCTGACGTCCGTTTTCGATGCATGAATATAAAGTATCTGTTTCATCTGTCCCCATAGCTAAGCAAACAATCGGATAACAACCCATCCTATCAAAGCAAATAATTCTCACCTTGCGTCCGTCTCGTGTTACAATACGTCCTTTCACATCCTTGTTGGTTATCTTCTTCGACAATTCAATGTCAAATGGAACTTTCTTAAATTTTGTTTGTGTCATTGTTGTTTAATGTTAAATACTAAAAAATTTCTTCTTTCTAATTCTTCTATGAGATAAGAATCATCAAGATTACTGATAAATTTCCGTTGTTGCTCTTCAGTGCATTCATCAAATATATTTTCAATCACTTTTGATTGGTTTTTTTCTGAAACAAACTGAAGAATGTCTGTATCTTCAACATACGATGTGATTTCTATTTCCATGTTGTTTATTTTTAACGATTAAACCTACGTTCATTTGGTTGTGTTCACACACCAATACACACTAAGGGTGGTGCCCTCAGAAGATAAATAGCACTCGTAATTGTACTTGTATTTTAGCACAAAGCGAACATCTTCAAAACAGAATCTGTTGAGAAATAATTTGTTTGCATTCCGAATTTTTACAGAATCTTGTCCTTTCTCACAAGCCTTTACAATATGACTGGCTATAATGTTAAGTTGATCTTTATATTTGTCTTCGAGTACTTTGCTAGTGATTTGTCTTGCTTCTTCTGCTGAAATCATAATTTATCATCATTACTTAATATTATTTATTTCATAACAAGTAATTATATTAGATATTAACATACAAATTGTCATTGGTCCAACACCACCAGGTACAGGAGTTACATAAAAGCATTTATCTTTTATATTATCTATATCTGCATCACCATAAAGATGCCGTTTACCATCTTCATCTATTTTTACATTAATAGCAGCATCAATTACAATAGCTCCTCTTTTAACATTATCTCTACGTACTAAATATTCGTCTTTAGATCCAGCACAACAAATAACTACATCAGATATTGAAATTAATTTATTTAATGTTCCAACAGGAGTATGAGAATTAGCCATTGCAACAGTCATATCACAACCATATTTAACAGATAGCAAACTCATTAAAGGTTTACCTATTAAATTAGATCTACCTATAATTGTACATAATTTACCTTTATAGAAATCTATACTTTTTCGTTCTTTTATCATTATATCATTTAGGATTTCTTTTATACCTAATGCTGTTGCAGGAATTAAATTTTTCTTCCATATTTCTCCAAATAGTCGTCCTTGATTTATATGATTAAGACCATCAACATCTTTATTTGGAGCAATCCTATTTACAATTTCTTTAGTATAATATTCTGTTAATATATCTGTTTTAAAAGGAATAGGTAATTGTACTATAATACCATCTATACTTTTATCATTATTTAAATCATTAATAGTATTAACTATATTGTCAAAAATTGCAAAATTAGATTCAAATGTATTTGGATTAATATGATAAACTGTTACATCAATTCCAACTTTTTTACAAGCTTTAATTTTATTTCTAATATAAATATTAGAAGCGGGATTTCCAATAACTTGAATAATAGCAAGTTTCGGACATCTATATTTCTTTAAAGTATAATATTCAACAGTTGATTTAAATGCTTTATAAAATTTAGATATACAAGCAGATCCATCATAAATATTACCAAACTCTTTCATCGTATAGTTTTAATTCTAATATCAGTTAATATATTATTATCTAATTTTTGTATCATATAAGCATTCTGACTATTATCTATAAAATAACAATTATCTTTTACATAATAATTATTATCTTTAGTAATATATTCTGTATGACCTACAACTTGAAACCAGTCTTTTACTTTGTCTTTTAATAATGAATCAGGTCTAACCCAAATTGGACTAGATGAAATAGTATCTCCAAACATATTTCCATTATTCTTAAAAGTAAATTTTAATACATTTGGATATTTAAGACATATATCATTTATATCATATACAGAATTAATATCATTATCTTTCATCCATGTATTTGTTACTCCTGCATGTGAAAATATAATGTTATTTATTTTATCTATATATACAATAGGTAAATTATGTTTTTCAAATTCTGGATTTAATATGGGAGATATTTCATCCGATAAACGGTATGAAAATCCAGAGTATTGTTCAAATACATCATATAAATAATGAAAATCATGATTACCTAATAATGTTATAAAAGAATTTTCTCCATGTTCTTTAATAAAATCTTCTTTTATTTTTAATAATTCTTTAAATGAATCTGCACTATTATTATACAAATCAGAATTAAAAGAATCAAAGTAATCACCTAACATAATTATAGTGTTAGGTGATTCTTTTTTCAATATATTTTTAACCCATTCTATGTCACAATGCATATCAGGGATAATTAGTCTTTTTATCATTTTAAAGTTTATCAATAATATAAATAAGTAAAATAGAAAATATTAATCCACAAAATGTAATTAAAGAAATCATTATATATAATGGTGATATGGTTTCACTTATAATTTTAATTGAAATTATAAATGACATAAATACTATTAAAAAACATATAATTGAAATAAATATTTTAAAGAATTTTATAAAATATTTTTTCATTTAATTTAATATTATAGATAATAATCATCAATATATTTTACTGAATACATAATATAATCTTATCCCGATTCATTGAAAATTGTTTTCACCTTTTCAGCAGCTTCAACAAAATCTGAAGCAACAACATCTGCTTCATTTTTTGTATTTTTACCATCAATATATTTTTTGTATGTTACTCTAAATATATATAAATCTTTAGTTTCCATTATTTATAAACTATTATATTGTTATTTTAGATAATTGTTTAATTGTTTCAATTATTTCATTTACTAAAACATTTGCGTTCATTTTCTTATTAAAGAAATCAACATCTAAATCAATAGTCCAAGAAATAATAGGTTCATCAATTTTAACACCTCTTCCACCAACAATCCTAGATAGAGTACATCGTTCATCTGGATTTGCATTATAATATACTAAATGATAATATTGTTTTACATTAGGTCGTTGTTTAAGTAATAAATAATTAATAGTAAATATAATAACATCACGACCAGTTAGGCATTGACCACGAACAGATGTTACACCAGGATGTGCTTTAAAAGAATCATATATTTGTTTAGTGAATGGATTCCAAAATTCTTCTGTATCATAAAATGAATCGTACATTATAAGTTAAGTATTTGTTAATAAGTAAAATGAAGGAAATCTAATTCAAATTTACTACCTTTTTTTATATTCTAATTGTAAATCAGTAGAATGTATTGAATCTCTTTCTAAATTAGTATGATAATAAAATGGACTATAAATATCAAAGTAGAAATATTCACCGCCAACTGTTTCTAAATAATCTAAAAAGTCTTTAATAGTACAATATTTATATTTTTTATCATGTTTGTCTGAAAATTGTAATTTAAAATAAACATCACCATCTGATTTATCATAAGTTAGATAATTTAGTGCATACATTGGATAAAAATATTCACAATATACGAATGTATCTTCATCAGCTTTTACTTTTACACCAATGTAAGTATTATCTAATGAGATATGATGTTTTTTACAATAATGTTCAATATTTGTTTTAGAAAGTAACATATTATTTATATATTAAAGTTTTTATTTTTTAATTTGTTTTAAATACTTCTTAAAATACTTTTTAAATTTCCTATAAGAAATAAATAGATTATAAGTAGTTTCTGATTTTACAACACCTGTATCATTACATAAGTTAAACATTACATGAATTACTTTTCTATCGCCACGCCAACTAAAATGTTCTTTCCATGCATTATGAATGTGTAATAAACCATTTTTCTCTTCTTCTTTAAATTCACTCCATCGTCTAATATCAAACATTCTTAATATAAAATCATATTGTGTATCAATATCATCAGATGTAGTATTAAAAAGATAAGACAATATACTACCATTTAAATAATCATCAAAATAATAATATGTAAACATATATTCTTTTAATGCATCTTGAATAGTTTTACTATTGCCATAAGTTTTATTATATAATTCTTGTAATTTGGAAATATTTTGTTGTTTCATAATTTGTTTTGTTTTAGAATATATTTTAACGTACTACAATAGCAACTCAATTCTTTGAAAATTCTTGTTTCAACATCATCAAATGTCTTTCTGAGAACTTTTCTGTCTATTTAATAATTCAAATGAGTTTTTGTCTTCTAAATATTTAAAAAATCCTTTGTCTGTTAATATATAATTAGTATTATATTTATATCCATCCTTATCTAACCAAGTATTGCGTTTAATTATTTTATATAAATTAGGAACTTTGTGTTCATATAATTTACCATAATATTCAAGAATAGATTCCCAATATGATTCTTCTGTAGTAATAGAATCTTTAATTGGACATGCAAATCTTAGTTTAAAACAAATACCAAATAAATTTATTTGAATAAATGGATCATCTTCATATCTTGGTTCACCATATTTTGACTTCCAAGATAATGCAACTAGGTATATTCCAAAAATATCAAGCGCAAAACTTGGCTCATACATTACACTATGTACAGATAGTTTTAAATTAGGTAATACAAACATTTTCCTAACTTCTTTATTACCCCATATACTAAATGGATTTTCAAACATGTATCCAAACCAATCATGAGAACTACAAATATATGTAATTCTTCTATAAAATTGTTTTATTTTATTTATAAGTGTTTTCATTATATAATTTATTTTGTTATAAGTTCCCAGTCAATATCAAAATGTATATTTTTTATTGTAATTTTTAAACCAGCCGGTAAATCCCACTTCTTAAGATAACGATATATAGATTTAATATTTAAATTTTTCTTTTTTATTGTACATGCAGATGTATCAAATGGTAATCCTTCAATTGTATTAGTCCAAATATCATATTGTTTATCATAAAACCAATAACAATTCTTATCCTCTATTCTTATATTCCATACACCCATTTTATTATCTTTATATACTCTAAGTTTGTTTTGTCTATCTCTATATAAAAAATTAAATCTATTATAAGTAGATGGTTTTTTAATTACTGAAAAATGAATATCCTTACCTAATCCATTTCGTTCATACATTTCACAATTACCGTCCTTAATTTTATTATATTCTTCACCATATTGTTCTTTTAATCTTTCTTGAATAAAATCAATAGGACAATTTCTAATCAACCATTTATCCATATAATATGGTGTATTCCATAAGACAAGTTCACCATTTTCTGATAATTGATTAAAATCATCTTCCGTCCATTCATATATAAAATCAACTGGTTTAAATGAAATGTTTTTATTAAATATATTATCAAGTGTAACAACTATATCTTTACACCAATCATATACTTCTTTATATTGACTATATGTTTTAATATAAGTCTTATCAATTGCTGCCATATTTCATTTTATATTTTTTATCTACTTCACTAATAGCTTTTTTATATCCTTCTGTTTCTCGATATGCTTTATTTACACCATCAGCAAATTTAGAATTTATACCATAAAGCAAATTAAGTACTTCACATGTAAAACGACCAGCTATTTTAATATCATCAAATAAAAAAGATTCTTCAATAGAGTCAACTACTTGTTGTGTGTTAATTGTAATTTCCATTGTCTTAAATTATATTATAAAATTTTGTAATTAAATTTTTTAACTATTGTTTCGTATAACATTGGTATACCAATAGCTAAAAATACACCAATCAATGTAGTACCACACAATGTTCTTGTCCATTGCGGAACAAAATAATAACGAACACTAATACAAAGTGATGTTATAAATATAATCAACATTGTTAGAAATGTATTAATACCTAATATAATATAATTACTTTCTATACAATCAGATAGTTGAAAATTATCTTTATTAAATAATATCATAATTTTCCCCAATTATATTACTTAATATCAATTTTCAATTTCCATCTATAAACAGTATCACCACATTCATCACAAGTCCCAAGACATTCTTCTTTAGTATTCTTATTATTTTGAACAAGTCGTATAAAAGTATCTTGTGAACAAAGTGTTTCATAATCACCATCCCAAAGATAGCATTCAATCCAATGTGGAAGTTGATATTGTTCTGTTGCTTCATTAATTAATGCTTCACATACTTTATCTATAAAATCAATATTGTAATGTTCAGATTCTGGATCTGTATAATCTACCCATTCAATATAATTAATCAAATAAGAATAATTGGTACAACCTTCTGTTATTTCAATATTTATTTTCATGTTATATAATATAATTAATTAATTAATTTTACAGAATTTATTGCGTTATAATCATAAGAAATTTTATGATGTTCTTCTTTATTATCCGTTATAATTATATATTCACAATATATAATAATATCATCTAATGTTGTATCACATAAACTATTACAATATTCTTGACCAATTTCTTCTAAACAATCTTCTAAATAAGATTTTAAATCATTTGTGTTTGTCTTATACCTATATTTTTTATTTAATGGTTTGATTTTTTCATTAACATTATATCTGGGATCATCCCAATCATAATTATAATATTTATTTACTATTTCAATATTATAAATTAATATATTGCTTTCCATATTATTTATATTTT
>OQWE01000002.1_pt1 | contig 83995 bp, 105 predicted proteins | sample 1691591 | NCBI WGS metagenome assembly OQWE01 (sample SAMN03418265, study PRJEB22391) | human gut metagenome | biome: human-gut; feature: organic feature; material: feces | host: Homo sapiens | place: Tanzania | collected 2013-01
TTCTTTTGCTTTTGCGCTTGCTATCCTGTACCATTGCTTGATGGATTTGAGATTAGCTTCCGGGAATTTCTTGGTTACTCTTTTGACTACCCTTTCTAGTGAGAAGCCTCTTTTGGCAAGCTCAAAGGTATAAGATTTTTTGGTTCCCTTCCAGAGTCCACTCTCATCTTTCTCTCTTTTGGGTTTCTTTGGTTTGGGTAACCCCCTTACTCTTCCGAGCCTTTTAACCTTAGTCTCTTCATCTTCTTCCCGAACATATCCCAAGCGAAGCTGATAAGATCGCATCGGGTCATCTTTGGCATAACCCCTCTCTTCGAGTTGTCTATCCATCCATTCATCATATTTATCGATGAGGGTATAATCTGGTTTGTTCGGAGAATTCCTTATAAAGGACTCTAGCCTAAAGTAGTCTGAAGATACTACATCTGGGAAAGGCATTCCCAAGATGATAGCTCTTCTCTGAAGATCCTTGAAGGACATGTTCTTTAGTCCCCCCATTGAGGCAATCAGGGAGATTTTCTCGGGATCTCCCTTGATTCGGTGTTGTTTTTTTGTCTTTCCTGTTCCCATATAAATTGCATTTATTTTAATTGCACATTGCAAATATAATAATTATTTTTCAATAGTTGAAGAGGCTGCTTCTAGAGCTTTTTTCTTAGCCCTCTTGCCATCATTCATGAGTTTGTGTTGTGGAATTCTGCAGAGCTTGAAAGCATTGTCTAGATCTCCAGTTACAAAATCTCGATTGTTTATAGCATCATAGTTTATGGCTTCTTTCACAATATCGTTAAAGTGATTCCAGAACTTTATGCCTGCTTGTACATTTCCTATATAGAAGAAGTTAGATACCTGAAGGCCAAAGTCTTCGGCATTAACTCTAGTATTGAACACATAAATCTTTGAATTACTCATCAACTTAGTGACATTTTCCTCTTTGCTTATGGGAACTACCTGGTAGCCAAACTTGAACTTCTCTGAAACTAGGGCAATAAAGTTTACTGGACCAGACTTTTTCCAGAAAGTGTCAATCAGATATTGTATCTTGAAATAGGGTATTCTGTGAAGATATTTCATATAGGCTTTGTACTTACGATTAGATTTCCTTCTGTACGGAGTGGGTGCTTGAAGAGCCCTTGGCAACACACGAAAAGAGTTCCACCTATCGAACTCCATGATCAGTTTATATAGATCTTGATCCCATTCATTCTTGGATTCTTTCAGCCTCTCCATATTTCTCTTGGTCTTGTCAAAGTTGTAGCTCTGAATATGCCACAGAGACTCACCTGCATAAGTAGCAGCCTCTTCTTTCGGAAGCCTTTTGTATATTAGACCATATAGGTAATCTCTAAACCCCTCTGTTATTGGAGCCCCAGGTCTTACTAAATCGGGGTGTTTATAGAAGTAATCTGAGAACATCTTGAAGAACTTCTCAGCTCTAGCTTTCAGTTCCAGATATTTGTAATGTGACATGTTAAGAATATCCCCCACTTTTCTGGTACTTAGACCCTGAGAGATATTTAGGAATAAACTGTCTTGTTCTTCTTTGGTAAGACATGACCAGGCTTTATCTTGATAAGGCTGCATATAATTACTGTTGTTCGGGTGTATTAGAAAGATCCTGGAACTCTATCTTAGAAGCCAACAGATCTTCCTGATAATGCTCATAAGGGCTGTATAGAATATTCTCTAGAGGAATCTGCATAGATAATACTGAGCCTTCTCCAGGATATATCTCTACAATAGCCGTCTTGTTTGGGTAGTTGAAATCCAGGACCTTTGCAGGCATACCGTCTAGAGGATAGCCTCTCATTACCACAAAGTCACCCACATTCACCATCACCTCATCTAAGCTAAAGACTTGATTAGCCCTGCTGAGTCTCATGTAATGTCTAAACTCTTTCTTAGTGACTGTAGCTACCTTTGAAAAATCATCCCAGTCCTCTGCATTGTCCACTCTTCTTCTCTTTTTCTTAACGTGCATACTATCGAGGGACTTGAGAAAACTAACTATGCCGGGAATCTCTCTTTTCAAATGAAAGAGGAAATTACGGTTGTAAGCTACCTCTGACCTCATTCTAATAAAGCCATAGTTAAAGAGCATAGGGACTTCTTCTACCTCTTTTTTTTGACCCCTGTAAGTCTTCTTCACCATAGTTAGAGTGGGTACAAAGCATTTTATATCCTTGTACCCATGTTCAACTAGCTCATGGTTGATATTTCTCCAATCTTTAGTATCTATGCGACATATAGTGTATACGTAAGGGGTCTTCTTTTTCATCACAGTAGAGTCTTAGCGTTGAGGTGAAATTCCTTATAGGGAATGGACTTTAGATCTGATAACATTATGACGGCTAAAGAATCGCCTTTTGGAAAGTCTATCATCATGTGGGGCTTTTTAAAAGACTTAGTGTATTCATGTATACAGACTTCAAATACTTTCCAATGAATCATAACAAAAGCTTCCCCTTTGGGCATCCCATTATACTTCATGATGAGAATAGGGAGTTTCTTAGCCCTATTAGCATCTTCTGAAGCCTGCTTCCAGAACCTCAGAATCTTGCAGGTCTTCTTCTGCAAAAGTATATGCTCAAAGTTGAGATCTTTATAAGATTTACACTCTACTGAGAAACAAAACCTCCTGGAATGTCTTGTGTCAGTACAAGCTACATCAGAAGTTATGTTCTCGGCATTCTTCCATCTAAGTCCACCCGATGCTGGCACTCTATTAAACTCATATCCCGTCCATTGGGTGAACCATTTACAGATAGATCTCTCAAATCTACCTCCCTTTTGTTTACTATTTACTCTATTAGACATGGTCTTGTGTTTTAAGGTTATAGTGATTACCTAAAACTCATACCTTGAAATGCCCTTTATTCTCTTCACCCTGAGAACCCTTGAGTTAGGAATAGGGAGGCTATCCTGATGGGTGATAAGAAACAGTGTCTTGTCTTTGTATACCTTTCTAATAAGACCAACTACCACTTCTATGTTGTCCGAACTGAGAGATTCAAATACTTCATCTAAGAAAGCTATATTCACCCCTTGTGCTTGGCCTATCAGGGTATTCATAGAGAAAGCCATAGCTAAGTTCACCAATTGTTTCTGACCCCCAGATAGGTCTTCATATTCTACAGTTTGCCCCTCCATACTTATGAGAGTCTTAAAATCTTTTCTAGCTGAAGAGAGATCCACTTCAAACTGAATAGCGAATCCAAGGACATCAGAGTAAGTAGCCAATATATCATTCAGATCTTGCAAAGAAGATTCAAACAGATAGGATTTGATACCCATATTGCCGAACGGATCCGTGTAAGCCCACTTATACAGATCGGAGTTTTCTTTGAATAGGTCTAGCTTCTCCTTCTGTTCTTTTAGCTCTTCCCTTACATTATCAATCTTTTTCTGATTGTCTTGGTAAATAGACTCAAAATCAGGCCTCTCTTGCTTCTTATCCTTAATCCTCTGTGTAAGGTTATCAATCTGGGACTCTACTTTAGCTGTAGTAGTACCCCATCTCTCTATATTGAGTATCTGGGCGTTTAAGTCTGAGACCTTATCTTGGAGTGAGGATATTATCCCTTTACATTCTTCCTGAGTCTGGAATGCTTCCTGGAGGGTTAATAATTGCTTCAAAGAGGCATCATATTTCTTTGCTCTGAGTAACTTTATTATTTCTTTAATTAAAGTCTCTAGAGAGATGCCTGTGGCATTTCTAGCGGCATTTAATTTCTCTCGGGCATCCCTTGTTTTCTTATGCAGAGAATTAATCTCAGCTTGCATACCCTGAGCATCACCATCTGGCTTGTTTTCAAGCCACTTCTTCAGTTTAGCTTTTAAGTCTTTCCTCTCAGCTTTAAGAGACTCAATCTGAGATTCTACCTTAGACTCATAATTCTTTCGGTTGTCTATTACCAGCTCTTGACTCTCAAGCAGATGATCTAAACTTCTTTGATTCAGGGTCACTGTATTCTGTATCTGATGATACTGCTCATTAGCTTTAGCATACCTGTCCTGGGCAATCTTCTTGGCCTTGGTGAGATAACCTAACTCGAACACTTCTTCAAACAATTCTCTTTGGTTAGTACCTGTCTCTTGAACTAGCCTCTTCAAGCCCTGACCAAACATAACAGCATTCATGAACAAGTTGTATGACATACCTATATTCTGATTTATGATCTCCTGTATGCCCCTCTTTCTCTTGTCTTCTATGAGATTGCCATCTATTTGATAGAGAACTTGTGAATTGCCCTTAGCACCCAGAACTTCACCCTTGTACTTCAGGCACCTTATTATTCGGTGTATCTGACCATTAGCATTGAAGTAAATCTCCACCTTAGTACCCTGGTAAGCTTTGGTTCGATATTTCTCCCAGGTGTTTACATCAGAGTTGCCCTTGATGTTCTTACCATATAGAGCCCATACTAGAGCAGAGAATATAGTAGACTTGCCAAACCCGTTAGCAGCTCTTATAACGGTTATACCGGGGATATTAAGAGGAAGATCTAGCTCCCCTATGCTACAGAACCCCTCTACAATCAGTTTTGTAAACTCAATCATTTTCGCTTTCTTTTATTATGTCTAATAATATGCTCTTCTTCTTTGGGTCTGCAATACCCTGGTCTTTGAGATACCTTCTGACAATTCTCTTTTTTGAGAGTGATCTTCTGAGAGTGTTCTCTACCTTAGCTTCACTCTGGGCAACCTTATTGGATATGACCGTATAGTAGTTGCCGTCTTGCTTAATCTGGTCTTCTGAAGTGACATCGATGAACTTAGGGAAAGTGTCAAAAGGGTGGAACTTCAAAGTCAGATCCTCATATATGAGCCAGTAACCCAGATCACAGTTCTTGTCAGTCCTTCTCTGCTGCATTGGAGCACCTACCATATATACTTTCTTGCCCAGTCTCTGGGGTTTATGTATATGGCCTATGAGAGTGAGATCAAATCTATTGAGAAGATTTGTGTTAAGGTTCTCTGAAGTACCCACTTCTGACCCGTCAGTATCTTTTGCTCCTGGGTAATCTGTATGAAGCAAGAGTATATTCTTCTTGGTAGAACTGAGTTTCAGACCCTGTATGTAGTCATTCAGACCTATATTGTGATCTATATGGGGAACCCCGTACACTGCAATATCTTTATTCTCTTTAGACTTGAAATCAAGGTCTTTGATAAAATTATACTGTTTAGACATAACCTCTACCCAGCTTGGGGGTATAGGTTTTCCCACTTGGACCATCTTAGATATATCATGGTTTCCAGAGATACACCACATATCCCAGGAAGTAATATCTAGTTGTCCAAAATGTTCCACCACATCTCTGGCAAGACCCAGAGACATGTTCTCTGGCTTATGGAATAAATCCCCACAGAACAAGGCAGGACACCCATACTTCAAGCATACCTTCTTAATCAAATAGAGGGCACTGAAATGACTCAGTGTCCTCTGATTGTTCTCGTTGAACTTAGCCCAGTCATTGATATGCAGATCAGAGAAGGCTAAAGCTATGACTCTTTTCGCTACCATTGCAAGAACTCATTGATTAACCTCATACGCTTCTCATGATCCTGGGTCTCTAGTACTAATATCTGGGTATACTCTTTTTCTCCTCCAGGGAGAAAAGCTTCCATTGACCATACAGGAGCTTGATCATTACCGATGGTTATTACATCATATAGTTCACACCCCCAGTGACTTAACAACCACCCCATCAGGAGAGATACTTCTGTCTGATAGAACTTATTGGATATCCTCTTCCCATTTTGCTCGATCTCCCAATGGTAGAAATATTCTTCAGTGAAAGGGAGAAATACTGTCTTGGGACATAGAGAAACAGTGAGAATTCGACATTTCTCAATAAAATCTTCTATATCACATTGGGGAAGTCTGTGGGAGAGCTTCTGTATCATGTAAGCAGCAGAATCTAAGAAAGACCTGTCGCATATAAACTCGGGAGTATTGCGAAACAGCTTTCTCCTGAGAGCCATCAGCTTAGTATCTTGAGCATAGATAGTCTGAGCATCCTCCATTATCATGGAATTATGTGACATACCTTTAGTAGAGGGGATTAGATCAGAATAACTGCCTGACACAAACGGTACATTCCACTGTTCAGACAAAGCTTTTGCTAAGGTAGTTTTCCCTATCCCTGAGCAGCCTGCAAAATTAAGTCTTCTTTCCATTGCTTCAGTGTTTTGAATGGAGTTATAAATTCTGGTTTAGTGAAAGAGGTAAATCCATACTTCTTATAGACTTCCCCCAGTTTCTTAATAGACAAGGTGTCCTTTTTGTGGTAGATGATCGGGACCCTCTTCAATGGGTGTTTAGCCAAAGCTACATCTATATCAATGAGCTCAGTATTACGAGCATATAGATCGGTTAAACCATCTCTGTCTATACCAGGAAACTCAGCTTCGGGATCATCCAAAAAAGCTTGAATAGAGCCAAACTGATCCAGGAACTTCCTGGCTTTTACTTCCCCTATGCCTCTGTACCCTGGAATGTCATCGGATTTATCCCCCAATAGACAAAGGTAGTCAACGCATTCTGCAGGACTGTAGCCCATAATCTCTCTACAATTAGCTTTGTTCACTAACTGATTCTTAAATGGGTTGAACACCTTTATATCGCTGTCTATAAGCTGACAGAAATCTTTGTCTGAAGAGAGAATGATAACTTTTCCTTTACAGTCACGATGGAACTTAGCTAGCCATCCTATGTAGTCATCTGACTCATGTCCAAGTCCTTTAGAATCCCATATCACTGGAATGTTAAGGTACTTGAGAGCCCTCTTAACTACTCTAGACTGTGCATTAAAGTCCTCGTAATCCATACGAATATTGTCCTTACGATGAACTTTATATGACCCTAAGAGATCTTTTCTGAAGTTAGACTCCTTGCTCTCTTTTGTGTCGAAAGTAACCACTACATAAGTGGGTCTGAATCTTGCAATATAAGACTGGAGGATCCTCAGAAAACCATAGATCAAATTCACCGGTCTCTTCTGGGAATCCTTCAAACCCTCAAACTTATTATAAGCTCGATGGGCCAAGTTTGACCCATCGACTATCATAAGCATCTTGTTAATCGCCCTCGCCATATTCCTCATCTCCATTATAAGATTCGTAAGATACTCCATCTACTGGGAAATAGTTCTCTTTAAGCTCAGCCATCTGCTTCCTGGTAGAACCTATAGTATTAATGCCTGCAGCTTTCATGAGTTTCTTTCTCAGCTTGGAGTCTTCCTCAAGAAGTTGCCTAAACTTCTCTTCTCCACGGCATAGAGTCTTACCATTGAATGAATAAGTTCCTCCCCCGTTCTTGGTTATAATCTCTTCTTCTAAGAAAGTGTCTTCTAGACCGAAATACCTGTCAAAGCCGACCTCATGATACTTCGGGTTGAAGTATACACTACACTGCTTGATTGAAGGCTTGGGTGGAGCAACTTTGTTCTTTAGAACTCGAATAGTAACCACCTTTCCAGCTCTTCTCTCTTTCCCTTTGACTTTCAAAGTTATAGTTTTGCCTGCATAAAAAGCTAACCTTATAGAAGCCCAGAACTTGAGAGCTGCCCCTCCAGTGGTTGTAGAATTATCTTTTCCGAACCCCACATTGAGAGCTGTTCTCAGCTGATTGATATAGATCTGGGTTATTCCCAGTGAAGCAAAGAGCTCATTCCTTATTCGGAAATACTTATACAAAGCTTTAGCTCTACCACCCATCTCTGCTTTACCATCGGTCATCTTAGCATCAATGTTGTCTGCACAGTCCATAGCAGCAATGGAATCTACTACCAATAGAATCGGCTCATTGTTGGTCAATTGAGAACGATAATACAGAGCCAAATCAGCAACAATATCTGATACTACCTCTATTCTAGTGTCATTCACCACTGTCACTTTGTTTATATCAAGACCATTGGTCTCTGCCCAGGAATTCATCCAAGACTGCTCGGCATCAACCCAGATGACATGACCACCAAGCTGTTGACAAGCATAAGCAAAGTTGTAAGCAATCAGGCTCTTTCCTGAGGACTCTTCCCCAGCTATCTCGAGAATCTTCCCCCAAGGAATGCCTCCCCCGATAGTATCATTCAGAAAGTAGAATGTAGAGGGCAGCTTGAGAGGGAATTCCTTTGACTCAGAAGCAGTGACAATCATATTGCCGTACTTCTTGAGTATCTCATTCCTTGTGGGTACTTTAACTCCCACTTTCTTCGGTGTTCCCATCCGCAGTTGGTTTTTTATACATATTTACAATTGCTTGTGTAACGTAGCGATTAATACAATCCCTCAAAGAGGAAGAAAGTTTACTCTTCTTAGAAATTATTAATAGAAACTGCTCTATCAGTCCCTCGGGTGTATAAATTCCCATCTCTATGAGGGAATCTTCTGGGTTGCGTAGATATCTTTTACCAGCCGGGGCAGGACCTCTGTTGAGGTATTTGTCAATATAACCCTGAAGCTCGGGCATGAGCCTTGGATCATCAAGATACTGTTGAATGTTGAATGAATTTTGTGCCATAACTTTTTAGTTGAAAAAGGGGAGGTTGTAGGCCTCCCCGTGAATAAAAACGTTAACGAAATGAAGCCCTAGATATCGCTGTGGAACTTCTTTTTCTTCTTGAGCTTCTTCTTCTCCTTCGGCTTCTCTTCTTCCTCTTCATTCTCTCCCTCATTTGAGCCATACAGGAACTCTGAGAGTTTCTCCTCCAGCTCATCATAAGAAAGCATCTGAGCTCTAAGCTTCTCCTCTATGTCTACCGGCTTGGTATACTTAGGGTCTGGGTTCTTGCCCTTTGGACAAGCTGTCACTGAATAAGTGGTGTCCATCTTACCCTTGCCAGTTCGGGTAATCTTGATATCGTATCCATCATCTGGATCAGTCATATCACCCCAGTCATCCTCATCCAGGAAGAGGTCGATGATGTCTTGGTATACCGAGCTTGGGATGAGGATTAGCTTGCCCACCTTCTCTGGATCAACCTCTTTGCCCTTCTCGTCTTTGTAGACTGTGCCAGCTACGATGTACCTTCTTCTTGGTGAGAGAGTCTTTGCCAGTTCCTGATCATCTGGATCACTAGAACCCTTTAGCTCTTGGAACTTCTCCATGAACGGGCATGGCTCATTGAATGTAGCTGGTGAAAGAATACCCCCTGTCTTAGAGGAGTAAAATTGAATGATCTCAGCACCTATCTCTTTGTCTGGTCCCTGAGATACAAGTCTTACCCTCATTGTCCCCTCTTTAGGGAATAAGATACCGTTGCCTGAGCCCCTTTCCTGGAGCTTCTTCTTTCTTTCCATCATCCTCTCTCGAGTAGTCTTGATGGAGCTTTTCTTTTCTGTCTTCATATCGTATACGATTAATTGATGTTCGACTCAATGAATATAATCTCTGAAGCAGAGAGTACATAGAATTTCAAACCTTCAGTGTCTACCTTCTCCTTGAAAGTAGGAAAGATCTCTTTCCCCCCATATTGACCGTACTGGATCACCTGACCTATTGCCAGAGTATTCCTCCAGAACCTATGATCATCATCAAAGTCCCCGAGAGCAACTATAACCCCTTTCTTGGGAACATCATCTTTTACACTGCCCGGAATAAGAAGCCCTGAGTTAGTCTTCTTCTCCTGAGTAGAGATAGCTAATACAATACGATTCTCAGTGGGCTTTCCACAGAGAGTGGAATTCAGATCCTCAGCCTTAGCGATGCTGATCAAATTGAAATTGATTTGTTCCATTTTAATTGCATTTTATATTGAATATGTTATTGGCTTTCTATTCTGTACTACTGTTGCTTTCTTAAGTTCGCAGACAGAGTCTGAAGGATTCTTTCCCTACTTTCAAAGGCTCTGCATACAGATATTAATTGATTTGCTTGATAAGCTGCTTTCTGATAAGCCTTATCTGCATATTGGTATCTAGAGTTAGTAGTAGCCTTGTGACTAGCATAATCATTAGTCAACTTGTTATTAGAATCTTTATAGTAAAGCCATAGCTCTGAGAAGATGGTGTCCCTCTCTTTCTCTAGCTTGTCCCTTTTGCGTATAGCCTTGTCCCTGAGAGTACAGAGAAAAGCATAATTAGAGGGTGAATCTCTCAGCTGGGAGTTCATCTGTGACTCATCTATAGACAACTCTTTGGTTAGATTTATGGCTAACTTCTCATCATGATAAGTGATCTCCAGGATATCATCCTTGATCTGATTTATTTTAACTGTCTCCATTGTTTGCCCTGTTCAAATAATTCTGGAAAATGTTTTGGATAATCTTTGATGGGTATATCTTTGAACTTATGATATTCTTCCATATAGGCTTCTACTGAAAAATCTGGCTGAAGCATCTTGCTGTAATCATAGCCAGGGATAAACGGAAGCTCTTCACCCATAGTTCTACCTATCTCAAAATCCATTGACATATCTACGTCGTTAATCTGGAAATTAAAGTATTCTTTGGTCTTCGGGTTACGGAAAGTGTCCCAAAGTTTCCATATAGTATACAAATTGATGTACTTGGGATTCGTATTGTAATATACTGCATCATGCACCGTGCATACCTCATCCATTGGTGGGAAATATCCTCTCTTCATATCCCAATAGTTCAATATAGCCCCAAACAGAGTCATATGAGAAGCAGCCCCTTGACAAGGAAAGTTAACGGCTAGTCGAATTGCATAAGCAACATCGGCATTGTTCTCTGAATATATTCCAGGAAGTCTTCTCTTGGTTCCAAACAGAGACTTGATATATCCCTGCTTATAAAGCAGTCTCTCTTGAGAACCCATGAACTTCTTGATCCTTGGATGCTCTGCAAAATAATCATCCATCATCTGTTGAGCTTCTTCTGGAGTTACTATCAAACCTGCTTTTGGATCCGATAGCTTCACTGACAATAGCTTGGATTGAATACCATATATCAAGCCAAACGCAATCTGCTTGGCTTGTTTCCTTCGAGTCTTCCATAGCTTGTAGTCTGGGTGATTCTCATCTCCATATATCTTCTCGGCTTCATCGTATGGAACTCCATATTTCTGAGCAGCAATGGCTAAGTGTGGATCTTTGTTCTCCCTAAAGGCCTTCAGATAAGTCTCATCTTTAGACAAATGAGCCATGATTCTAAGCTCTGCCTGAGAGAAGTCCATCACCAGATATAACTGACCGGGTTTAGCAATAAGTTGCTTTTTGATATTTGGGTCAACAGAAGTCTTTGGTATCTGCTGCATATTTGGCTCAGCACTAGACAATCTCCCACTCGTTGTGCCATGAAGAAGGAATCTCCCATGTAAACAGTCATCATCTTGTACTTTTTCACTCCAGCCTAAGATATAGGTCTTGTACATCTTCTCTAAACCCCTCAGCTCAAGCAATTTATCCAAGAAGACCGCTTTTGGGGAATCTGGTTTCTTTATTCTCAACCTTAATTCTACTAAAGTATCTTCTGCAGTGCTTGGCTTATCTGTGTCTTTGTAATTCTGTTGAGTGTAAGCTATAATTGGGAGATTTAGACCCTCTTTAGAATACATGAGAGCCGGTAGATCTTTGTTGCTGTTGAGATTTATGGGTTTTATAAGATCTTGCTCTTTCTGAGTAATAAATATTCCTGCCCGTATATTTGCAATCTTTGTCTCTCTAGAGGAGATTTTTCTCTTGTCCTTAGGATTATCTGGGTCTAGTTCATCTAACTCTCTTTGAAGCTGATCTAAATATGCCTGGATCTTGCCCTGGATATAAATCCCATTAAATTTCTGAACCCTTGGCAAACTGTAAATAGTATCTCTTGCTGCCTGTATCTTTGGCTCATACTCTGCTAGAAGCTGCTGATTGAACCCCCTGTCCAGATAAAGCCCATTAGCTTCTACCTCAGTGAGCAGTCTTGATGCGGGCATATACAGATTCCTTAAGATATTGTACATCCCTAGATCTATCAACTTCTTCTCAAAGAAGAGAGTCAATCTCAGAGTGCAGTCGGTGTCCATACCAGCATATTTAGATAGAAGATCAAGAGGCTTCTTGTCCCAATCCATCTTATCAAGGTTGTTCTCTTTCTGATACCCCGCAAACCCTGGAAGATACCTTACAACCATTTCTTTCAGACCGTTGGGTTTTTCCTCATTGAGGATGTACTTAGCCAGCATCCCATCAAGAAGAGTTCCCTTACATTGAATACCAAACTTCTTGTTGATCTGATCATCAAACTTAGCATTCCAAGCTATCTTGGTAACTTTCAGATTCTGAAATAATTCTTTCCCCACCATCTGAAGAGCTTTCTTCCAATCAAACCCATCAGTGTATTTATCTCTCTCAAAGTGATCAAGAGGAATCTGCACTGAAGACCCTACTTGAAAAGTTATTGAAAGCAGAGTAGGGGTGAAAGTGTGCATATATAGGGGTTGAGCATTGGTCTCATAGTCAAAACAACAATATCCAGTCTCTTTACAAGACTGGATAACTTTTTTGACTTCCTCTAAACTCTTAACTATGTAGTAACTAGACCTCATTATAATTAAAGTTAACTTGGAGAGTCTAGGGGATTCGAACCCCTATCTGGTGATCTCTATATCAGCCCGCCCTACCATTTAAGCGAAGACTCTCTGGTTGCAATTAAAACCAATAAATTATGAAAACGTAATGCAAGTGCAATTCAATATAGTTACCCTTGCATCAATTGAGCAATTGATGTCTTTAGAAGAACCCAGTCCTTCTTATAGACATGCAGAGAGTCAATTGTGTGAATCAAATACCCAGGCTTAACCCCCACTTTCTCAGCTACATACTCCATCATCTTCCACGCAAGCCATACATCATTACCGAAGTGCTGAACAAAGTCTGAGCTTCTCTGATGATAACATAGGTTCAATTGAGTCTCACCCTTTGCATTCTCTCTGAGAAGGAAGTCATAGTACATAGAGCAAGGGATTCTATGACTTCCATCAAGATAATCATGATCCATAGCCCCAGACTGTCTGTAGCCACCGTATATGTCTAATATAGCTTTTCTAGTTCCAGGGTCATCTTTGAGAAGTCTGATAATGGCCTCTAATTTTGTCATCATACTTCGGTTGTAAGATACAGTATCGTTAATCCTCTCTGGATATGTATAGTCAAACTTCTCTAACCCATATACATTCTTTGTAAGGAACTGATCCCACATCTCTCTTCTCAAGAGATAGGCCTTTCCCGGATTTACTCCGTGTCCACAAACTCTCTCTGCAAACTCGGCTTCAGCCCATTCCTTAGACTTAGTGTGAATGAACAGGATATCTGGATCAGGAAGCTCCATGAGAGTATATTGCTCGCACATCAACTCTTTGGTGATGAAGTCATCATTACCCTCAATGTTCTTGTTCTGATAATGCTTGGGCCTGTTTTCGATACCCATCTCATACAAGTTACGACCCATCTCTGACATGAGTTCGTAAGCATTTGAATAAATACGCATAATATTAAAAAATTAAAACAGTTGACAATCTTTAGCAAGTGTCTTTGGATATTTATATAGTTCAGGGTGCAATACTTTGGCAGCTCGTCTATGCACTTTGTACTTTATATCCTCTGGGTTGGTCTCAAGCATCTTGTTTAGCTGTGCAAGAAGTTTCTCTTTTCTTGCCCCTGATTTATCTTTGAAGAGTTTTCTTAAGTCCTTATGGGCATGATACATTAGCAGCACGGCATCATCCTGGAACAATTGATTGAAATGGATAACTAGCCTGAATGGCTGGCCATCATATACATACTCGCCCATTCTCTGGAAGAAGAGTAAGTCTACTATCAATCTCTTAGTCACTTCTGAAGCTCTTAAAAATACTGTAACTGTGGGTTTCTCTTCACTGAATCTCTTAGAGAATATCATAGAAAGGAGACAGTTCTTACCATGTCCATGTTTGTTGGTGAACTGCATAGCAATGTTGTATACTTTCTTGCCACAAGACTTAACCTCTTCTTTCACAGACTCAAGCTCACCTTTATCTAAGTAATTAGATACCAGGGTCTTCCATTTGTTAATAGTATAGTTGAAATGCCTACCAAAGTCAAAGTTAGGGTCAACCTGGGGATTAGTTATACCCAAAATGACATCATAGACATATAGAGCCTTAGAATCAAAACGAAAGTGAAAGGGGCCCTCCCCCTTGAGAAAGGCCTCGTTCACTTCTTCCCAAGCTCTCATGGAATCAGAAGTCCAGAGAGCAGTGTCAACTTTAATCATCGGACTCTTCGTTGTCAAACTCACCCTTAGTCGGATCCTCTACCAAAGAGCCATCTGATTCCTTAAACTTGATAAGCTTTCGTTTTTGAACTTCATCCGCGAAAGCGTCCAAGTTATATTTCTGAATGAACTTAGTATAGGCTTTCTTGATATTGTTCCTGACCAAGATGGAAGGACATCCTCCCTTAGGCATAGGAATTCCATCCCAATCTCCGATGATGCAGTCTTTGGCTTTGAGAGACTTGACTTCTTTTCCATATTTCTCTGGATTAAAGATTTTGTATACTCGAGTGTAAGCCTGATACCCCGGGTCAGTACCGGCATCGGCTGCAGCCCTAACATTTTTGAGAGCTTTTTTGAGTCTCTTCCGGCGATCTTCATTCTCAATGCCCTTGATTAGAGGCTCTATATCCTCATAACCATTGTAGAGCATGATAGAGATGTCATCAGCAAAAGCAGATCTAAGGAATAACTCAATTGAGAAGTCCTCATGACCGTATACATATAAACCCATACGACAAGCAAGAAGAAGATCCCAAGGAAGTCTAGTGACTACATCAGAAGCCCTCATAACTACAGTAAGTCTCGGCTTGTCAACATAGATCATTCGGGAGAATACTCCAGAGACTAAGCATCCCTTGCCGTTGCCATGGGCATCTGCAAAGTTGAAGCCTATATGGTAATTCCTGTTGACAGACTTGTTCTTCTCAAGTTCCCTGATCTGACTCTTTAGTACATCCATAGCATCAAGGTCAAGGTAGTTATTCAAGAGTGAGCTCCATTTACCCTGACTATAGCCCATGATCTTACCAAAATCAAACTCGGGGTCGAATTTAGCTTCATTTATGAGAACGGTCATCCCATAAGTGTAAAGTGAACCAGTTATAGCAGCCCCCTGACCCTCTTCAAAGAGTTCAGGAGCTTGATTCAAGAAGAGCTTGATGATATTTTCCCAAGCATCTACTGGATTTTGAAAGGTGTAACTTTTCATATTGTTTTGTTAATAGTTGCTTCTGATACGGAAAGCATTGGCTTCGTGTTTTTTGAAATAAATCTGATAGAGAGTCTCAGAATCAAGGTTGAGATATCGGAAAGCTCCCATCATAGCAATGAAGGCTTTCACTATCTCTTCTTGGAAGTGAATCTCATCAGTCATCATCTGTGACTGTTTCCAAGGCTTGTTCTTGAGAAAGTTTCTGGCGATATTTAGATGATAGGTCACATCCCATAAGCATTTCTTAGTCTCTAGATAGAGAGAGTGACTGTATACACTGCCCGCCTGGTAAAGAACTGGACTACCAATCTCATCCCAAGTCAAAGGAGCAGATACAGATTCAACCAGACTAGTTAACAGGTTTACAGGATGAATAGCTCCATCTAACTCATTATCTCCCACTAGTTGGTAGAGGCCGAACATCATAGCTTCATTGAGAATATCTGTTTCCTCTTCCTTGAAGAACTGAAGATACTCTTTATCGTAAGCTTTGAGGATATACTTATGAATATCTTCGGGCTGAATGTTGACATAAATCAGAAGCTCTGTCATGAAGTGCATAGCATCAGCAAACTCTTCACTGACATTCTGAAGATGATCAATGCACATGATAGCTTGATTCTTGGTATACTCACCCTGCCAGTACTTTGTCTCTATAGATATCTTGTCTATGAGAATCATGGATTCATAGCCCTCTCCGAGCTCTTCAATGACCCTGCCAACAAAATCCTTTATGAGTACTTGGCTCTTCTTGGGATTCACATTGATGGGGTAAGGAGGTAAACCCTCAATTTTAACGTAATGATCTATGAGCTCTTTTTGAAGCTCATAGATTTTCTCCAAGTACCTGTGATCTTTTACTTCAGGTGCGATTGCTTTGATGTCTCTGGCATCCATTTTTCTTTACTTTTTATCTGTTGAACCGAAGCCACCTTCTCCTCTATCTGAGTTAGAAGATATTTCGATATAATCATCATGGCTGATCTCAACCATTTGAGATAAATAGAGATCCAGATGCAAGAATTGTCCTATCTTATCACCCTCTTTGAAGATTACCTCTTTTTCTGAGTTGTTCTGAAGCCCCATGTGAACTTCCCCTGTATAGTCGGCATCTACTACCTGAGCCGTAACGGTGAGACCCTTGTTGGCAGCAAGACCTGATTTATTGAAAGCCACAAGAGCGGACTGCTTATTCTGAATCCATACCTTAATACCGGATGGAATGAGAACTCTATTGAAAGCGGGGATCTTGATAAAGCAGTCTTTGCCGTTTTCCCCAAAGAGAGCAGCCCATTTTTCCCGGATAGTTCCATAATGAGGATTCTTCTCAAAGAAGTCCTCCATGAAAGTACTTGTCAATGTGGGTAAGAAGAAATCTATCCCAGCATCGTGTTGATTAGCCCTCCTGGGGCTCCTAACATCCCTTACCTTTGTGAAGAAGATGTCATTGAGTGAAAGTTGAGTTGGTACCATTTTAACTCTGTTGTTTTTTGGGTTTATATTTTTTGTACAGCTGTTTAGCCTCCTCTTCTGTTACTCCATATTTGGCCTGGAGCTTCTGTCGTATGATCTTTCGATCTTCCCCCTTTCTCTGAAGTGCCCTGATAGTCTTCTTGACAGCTGGAATATCAACTAAGATCTCAAGATCTTTGTAATTATTCTCTTTTTCCAGCTCTTTTCTAGTTTTGCCCATCATTGCAGCAAACTTGATGCAGCATAACTCTGAGTCACCACACATCTGGCAATCTTCAGTTGTGAGATCATACTTCTTCCCAAAGCAGGGATCTCCATTGTCACCTATTGAGTTTATATCAATGGGTTTCAGGGGATCCAACTGAACCGGGAGATTCTTTGGATTAGATTTTTCCTTCTGTTTCATATAACTTTTTCTCTAATTGCATTACTTTAGTCTCATACCATTCTGCTTTGGCAAGATCTTTCTCTTTTGAGTTGCCAGGTTTATTCCCAGCTCTCCATCGGTATTTGAAAGCATTGATCTTACAGAAGGATATCAGTTGACTAATGCCAAAGAGGTTTTCCATTACATCTATGCACTCTTTCCCCTCGGCATTCTTGTAGTAGTCTGGATGATTGATGTTGTCCATAATCCTATTCCTCCATTGCTTTCTTGAATTGTTTAACACGTTCTTCAGCTAATTCATACCATTCTTGGTAGTGAACTGGATATTGACTCCTCATGTATTCACAGGCTTTTTCAAGCATCCACAGAGCACCGTTCAGGAACGCATCCTTACTTTCATTATTGTCAGGAGAATATTCTCTCGCCTTATCTATTATTGATGCCATAATTTCTCGATTCTTTATGTATTCTTTTAATGTTAGATATAGTATTATCGTTTTACACCCCCGAGTTTATCTGCCCATTTCTCGGTCCAGAAATGATGGTAATCTTTGCCGTGACATAGATACCCATGGAAGCCAGCATGAATGATAGACTGATAACCGATCAACAGGATATAGAATGGACCAAACATTAGAGACTGCCTTGTGTGGCCGTATTCATGTTTTATAGTTTTTAAGCCCTCCTCCCAATCGGAATGGCGATATGAATGATATACCCAATTTACGATAACATAGTTACCAAGAGAGATAGCTCCTTTTATCTTGTCAGTAAAGAGGTAATTTACACCTTTGTAAATATCTCTATGGGTCCTGGTAGATATTCGTTTATACCACCAAAATAGTATAAGGCCCAGAATATTCTGGGGTAGCTGCCAAATGAACAGCAAGATCTGTTTTACTCTTTTCATATTAGTTGTTTTTATATTTATGTTTACCTATGGTCTCCAGAACCTCCAATTTTCCCCCTTTCGGCTCTGGAGTGGAGTTTTTCATAATTCATCTGGGCCACATCTTCTAAGGTATAACCACACTCCTTGGCCAACATAGCGATATACCAGAGGCAATCTCCAGCCTCATACATAAGTTCACGCAGTTTTTCCGGATTGCAAACCCCGTTGTCGTCACGGAATATCTTCTTTACCTTATTCGCCACCTCTCCGGCCTCTCCGGTCAGCCCAAGAGAGCAGTAAGTGATTGCCAGGAACTGATTCGGCCTGCTATAATTGGACGTCTCCTGGGCTTTTTCCTGATATTCATTTAACTTCATATTCAACTGTTTTGAATTAATAGGTTTTTGGCAATTAATTCTGTACCTCTTGCAATTTTCTTTCTATATAACAAATATGGGTGCTTCATACAGTATCTAAACAGCCACTCTGTCTATATTCAACTCGGTTAGAGTTGAATACTGATGACGAAGTCATCAGGGCTTGATTTTTAATTCTTAAGTACATAAATGTATAAATGGGTAGGGGATATTAAGGGTTAGTTTATATTAGATATATTTATTTTTTATATAAATATATCTATAATATACCCGTTATTCCCTCCCTTTTTCCTTTCTGGTTCTCTTTCCTTTTTCCCTAGTAGAGAGCTGTGTCGCTCGAAGCAATTTTTGGCAATGCAAAATAAGCCCTCGCAGAGAAGCTTTAGAATTAAAACTAAGTAACTAGACATTTTAATAATAATTCTCTCTGCGAGGTACTCTTCGCCGCCGTTTAGGCACAGATTATTTATTAACTTTACTTGCAATTTTTAATTTTACCTTTGATGGCACCATTAATACCTTAAGCTTTTCTTTTTTATAATAGGCCTTGCGATGTTTGGCATGCCGGGTTAAATAATGGCCCGGGAACATAAGGTCATCTAAATAGGCTTTATCTTTGCCCTCGGATTGACGAACAAGACGACCAAGGATCTGAATAGCCTTCTCATTTGAATCCATTGAAGCAGTGTTCTGAAGATATCTCAGGGCAGGGAAATTCTTGCCTCTAGAAATGATAGTAGTAGCAATTAGCACATCTATCTTTCCTAATCTGAAATCTTCTAGAATTTGATTGCGATTTTTAGTCTCATGGTGCACAAAAGCTATGTTCCACTTGAGACCAAGGGATTGAGCCCTATCTTTGTAGAACTGATAGAGCTGTTCACAGTGATCAATGAATTTGGTGACGATGAGCATAGGAAATCTATGGTACTTGGCATTGTACAGAGCTCTGTCAAATGATTCCCAGTAAGCTTCTTCATTGTTAGTTATTGTAGCAGCATACTCATCTGGGTAGTTAGTCTGATCCTTGTCTTCCAGGTTAGTGTCAATCATTTTTACAACTACTGGAGTAGCTCTGCCTGCTTTCATCTGATCTATAAGTTTTACAGTGTCTACCTTATCACCAATGAAAGACATGATATTAAGGTTGTGAACCTGGTCTTTCTTGAGTTTGCTCATGTAGAGAGTACCAGAGAGGCCAACTCTAACTCTAGTGTTATAGAGATGCTCTATTACCCCCTTGTAAGTCTTGTTGTCTATGATATCAGCCTCATCAATAAGGCATATCTCTATCTTAGCAAGCTCCCATTGATACTTCTTAAGATTTCTTGAGATAGATTGAACCATAGCAACATTGAAGTCTCCAAACTCTGCTTTAGCTCCCTGGATGAACTTGACATCTATTCCCGGGAGCATAGGGGGAATCTCTCTCTTGAATTGATTGAAGAGGTCGGAGTCATTCAATAATAGGATGGTCTTCAGCTTATTGTTGTAAGCTTTATGGATTGCACTGAAGAGCAGAGATTTTCCAAATCCCACTGCAAGATCTCCAGCACAGACGTGAAATGGAACCCCTCCTATCTTATGATAGAGAATCTTCTCCAGGGCTTGCTTCTGACGAGGGTACAAGGTCTTGTCTCCAAGAGTATCTGGGATGACGGGCTCAGGGAGTTTAGCCCTCTCATCTATTACTTTTACTCTTTGACCCATCTTAGTTGCCTCTTCATATACCTTTGGAAGAAGCCCTATTCTGAATCTACCTGCATCTGAAATGTACTTGATGAAGCCATCCCATTTAGTCTTTCCCTTTTGATACATTAGGATGTGCCAAGCATTCGGATGTTTCACACGAAAAAGATCACAAAGCTTCATCAAAGCCTTGCGATCCCCGTCTAATTGGCAGATATTGCCATTCTTAATCTCAATTGTAACCATATAGTTAGATTTATTTGAACTGTTTCCAAGTGTCTTCTGATAGAGCTGCTCTCTTAACTTGTATACCATTCTTAGCAATGAATTGGGCTAGTCTCTGCTCGGCTTTATCGTTACCCAGATCCCTTAGGTTTGGTATACCGTTGCAGAAACTGAGGGCAGCAAACTGAGCAGAGATGAAAGCATAGTAATCCATATTGTACTTGTCAGCTAATTCCCTGGCTTGAACAAAGTATACATATTCGGATGGATTCTGGGTGTAGTCTACATACATCCCAGTCATCTCCGATACTTTGGATTGATATATACTCATAATTTCTCTAGTGTTCTGAGGATAAGGGTCATTCCTTATGGATTCCTCTGCAGTATACCTACTGTCTATGTAGCTAGCCTTTTGCACCATCCAAGAAGCAGCAAAGTTGAAGTTTGGTCTCTTTGCTTTAGTCATCATCTTCAGACCAAGCTCAATGAAAGCAATGTAGCCAGCCCTCTTCTCCAGATCATGGTTATCACAGAACTGATTCAATACTGTGGTTAGTTGTCTAATCTGACCCCAGGTCTGATCTGTCTGCTTTATCTTAGTCACTCCCACATGTTTCATCTTTATCCTGCAAGAATATATTATATGGGCAGCAAGATTGGCATCTCCTATGGAGCCCTCACTCCTTCGGATAGTCTTCTCTTCTCTCTTAGTGTTTGCAACCATAGTTCGGTTGTCACATGACACTTCCCTTGCTGCCCTCATCAGTCTGTCTATGTTGGGCTTAGACAACTTTATACCAAGCTCCTTAGTGAGATGTATAAAGACACTTTTGGTGATGTGTATACTGGGTTCTCTATCCATTTTTATAAGCTTTGTTTTAATGCTAATAGTTCTTGATAAGATTGATAATGTACTTGATAGACATATCTAAGCACTTCCTTTCTCCCCAAGTCATTGCAATCTTTCCCCTCAGGTAAGAACACTACCTTTACCCTTTTATAATTAACTAGCTTGAGGGCAAGATCAAGCGCATACGCCTTTGCATCGGGGTCAAAGAGAAGAATTATTCTCTCAACGGGGGATTTTATCATTTCATTTATTTGGTATCTGCTAACGGCTTTTCCTCCCGATGCAATGCCCCTATCCCCCATTGTCTGAGCATTGATCGCCCCCTCACATAAAAAGATAGACTGATACATGTCAAGAGCATCTTTATTGTAGATAATGAAGGACTTTCCCAGACCAGACTCTGAAGCATCTGGGTTGTTATATCTTGGTCCGTTGCCTGCAAAGAGTCGGGCATTGAAGTATACTAGCTGGCCATGTTCATGAAAGGGTATTATCAAATAACCGAAATATTTGTCTTTAGTTCCATACCCCCATCCTCTCTTAGATAGGTCTTCTACATTGAACCCTCTCTTGGTGACATAAGCTCTAGCCATCTTGGCTAATGTAGAGTCCCCCTGATTTAGAAGCTTAAAGCCCTCTGGAAGATACAGATCTCTCTTCCCTCTAAGCTCTATCTTCTCCTCTTTGAAGACATATCCAGAGTATTCTTCTTTATCAAGCAGCTGAATTACTTGACTGTAATTGTCTAGATTTTCTAGATACAGGACTAAGTCAATTGTAGAGGGGTGTTCTCCACATCTGAAGCAGTTGCATCGATTCATGCTCAGGTTGATACCAAACTTCAGATCTCTTCCGCAATATGGACACTTAGACTTCATCCACCCGTGACGATAATCAAATGCCCCAAGTTTGATCTGGAAGTACTTGTGGAGACGACCCTTTATATTATTTGACAATCTAGACATTACGACTCCTTAAGTATTCTTCTTTAGTCACTTTGTGAAAGACCAACCAAGTCCCATCAGTTCTAGTGTAACCTGAGCAAGTAGTATTGGCTTCCTTAGTAGTGAGTATTCTTTGACAAATCCCGCCCTCTAAGAAGTCACACCCTTTACAATTTCCAGGCAAGGGTGCTTCTACTGCTTGGTAATAATGCCCTCGAGAGGAGAATATATGACCGGGCTTTATGAAGATCTTAGCATAAGCCAGATTGTGGGGACTAATCATACTAGCCCTGTCCCTGTGATTGTCCATCATTGCTTTTATGGACATCGATATATCGTTTCTCATTTTATTGATTATTTATTAAATGTCACCTGTCTTGTGGGCTGCTTTAGAAGCATCTGCCCTTGTATTATTATTAGACTTTCGCTTGATCATTTGATCTACTATCTTCCCCTGAGTCTCATCATATTTAGCCCGAGCATCTTTGGAGAATTCTTTCCACCTCTGCCTGTCAGGATCAATATTAAAGAGACATCTCCCATGAGGTTTACCATCCCTCTGAACTACAATTTCAAGCCTCTGAATATTATGCTCTTCTTCATCATCAGTAGAGTTGAGACCCATGATGCACTGGGCATTTCTGATGATAGATATTGCAGAAGCAATATCGTTGTCTTCATACACAGTATCTTTATGCTTAGCCCCCTCTCGAGTTATATGCTGAGCAGTCCATATTGCATCTAGTCCCAGCTCATTCCCGAGATTATCTAGATCAATGTATACTTGATTGATTCTCTCTATATCCTCTTTTTGACGAAGAGTAGACCCGAGCTTTGCAGCATAATCAACCATGAGTATATTGATCTTGATTCCCAGCTCTGCTTCCACTTTCTGAATGATAGCCCTGATCGTGTTAGTGTCATCAATGAGAGCAGCTACCCTTTCTACAATGAACTCAACCCCGAGTCTCTTATATTTCCTCATGTGCTTCTGCTCCTGCTTATCATAATCTCCAGAGAGAAGGTCTAGTTTAGTTTTGTTCAAAGTAGATTGAATCATTCTCTCCATGATCTGCCTCTTTCCATTCTCAGTGTCTATATAGAGAACATTCTTCTTCATCGACAGATACCCTCTTGCTACATTGATGAGAGCAAAGGTCTTCTTGGCTTTTGGTCGATCTAGTAGAACAAAGATTGAACCCCGAGAGTAGCCCTGTCCATTAGATAGATTATTTAATTGCCAGTATGGAGTGGGAATAACATCAGGGTCAGCTTGTCTGAATAACTGTCTCTGGCTAGTTCCCCTTACCATCATCAGAGGCTCTTCCTCTTTGACTGGCTTAGATTCTTGGATGATTTTAGAAACCTTAGATTGGTAGTCAGCATAAGTGTTGAAGTTAGAGAAATCCATTTGCTCGGTGAGAGCCTTCATCTCTACATAAGCGGCAAATTGATAGATCTTCTCTAAGATAGCATCCCCGTCCTTAAGAGGGATCCCGTACAGGTTGTCGATGACCTTATGAATATTAGGGATATCCTCTTTGGTCACCAGGTCTACATAGCTCTTGTCTTCAAGCAAATTCTTGAGAGTCTCAATCAAGAGAGGTTTACTTGGGATCTTCTTATATTTCCGGTAGAACTTATGCAGCCCCTCTAATATAAGGGAATGCTCAATCAGAGCAAAATAACCGGGCTTGACCTTGTTCATCACAAGTGAACCCTCTTTACCCTGGATCAAGAACCTCAAAACCTCCAGTTGAAACTCCAGAGAGAATGAGAATTTGTTAGTTGCATCAAAAGTGTGCTTCTTCATATCAGTTGTTAATATTGCAATATAATTGCTCAATAGTATTTGAAAGAACACCTGATGCTATTCCTGAAGTAGCTCTCATAGCAGCCTCTAAGAAGATTTTTCTCAGGAGTCTATCAAATTTCAAAATTTATTATTATATTTGCATTGTAATTTAATAATAAGCTTATATGAAAACGAAAGGCACAAACGGCTCAGAAGTTCACAGGTTGAAGACATTTGAGCACGTGGATGAAAAATTATTCAACCGACTCTGGAAGACTTGCCAGCCCCTGATAAGGAAGCTGTCCAGGAATATAGATCTCCGGAAGTACAATGTCTCCCAGGATGTTATACAATCTTACTTTGAGGACAAGTTCCTCTATGTCTACAACAAATATCAGGATAAATATGATGAGGATCATCTAAAATATACCCTGATACATTCCCTTACTCAATTCAGAAACAAGCTACTTAGGGCAGCCTATACTGAGCAAGCAGAGTTTAATGATGACATGAGATCTCTAGATGATTTATCAGTGGAGAAAGATTGGGATATAGAAGATGAAGATGAAACAGCTTATAAATCAGAGCTGTCTCAGAAACTGCATAAATTCATGAAAGAACATCTCACAGATGATGAATATCTTTTATTCATCACTCAGCTCAATCCCCCTCCATTCTTTGATGAGAGAATCAAGGAGTCTCATGGAAGGATATCTGCTTATGCTTTGATTGAGTTCTTTGAGCTCCCGAAGAACATGAGATCCCAGGAGATTATATCCCAGATGAGGGCGGATATTCAGGAAGCTCTAGACTTAGCTGCTAGAACTTTACGCTAAAAGAGGCCAGAACTCCTTGCGGAATTCCAGCCTCCGGAATTAACCAACTCAACTGATGGCTAACGGCTATGACTAAATTTTGATCTCTATGTAAATTTTCTCTCCCCTTTGATCAGCTTCTTTCAGGATTGAATACAGGGATCTAAAAGTTTCTGTGGATTCTAATACTTTCCCGACAGCTTTATTTTTGCCCACTAAGATACAGCCTGCAGTTTGAGTAGCCTTGTTTCCTATATGTATGAGGATTCCCTCATAACCTGGAACTTTAAGAAGTCGAGGAAGATACCCTTTACAGAAAGCATAAGCTGGAGTAGTGGCAAATTTAGGGGACTGCATCTTCATATACACTTGATAAGTACCCCGAGGTATAGCTGTCTGAGTTTTTATCTTTATAGCTAGTATCTCTTCTTTTGGCATAGTTTGAGTGAGACCCCGATCGGTATCTTCTATAGTATCGCAGAAATATTCTCCATTGATATATAGCTTACCTATGGTATATTTGGGTTTGAGGTATTTTCTAATCAAGGTTAACTTCATCGTCAATATGTTTTTTTTGGTTGTACATTCTGAGCATCTCTTTAATTTCTTCTCTATCCATGAGTTTAAGAAGAAGAGCTAAAGTCTGATCCTGAGACTTCTTGGTTTTCGCATCTGCTTTTTCTCGAACTGATAGGAACTCCACTATGAGCAGGAAGATGCCCACTATTATAGTTATAATAGGAACCCCCAGGAGCAATGTTATACCGGTCAACTCCCAGAATCTAGCATAGTGTATTAACACATCTACTAGAGAAGCAATGAAAAGCCCTCCCTCATAAGTGATAAACTTAGTGAGTGTTCTCTTAAGAGCTTCTGATCGATGGACCTCATTTCGTTGCTTAGCTTTATACAAGCCAGAGCCAAGATCTATGATCATGGCCATCAGCACGCAGAGCATTACAATTACAACTTGAAAGAACATACCAGGTGTTTCGAACAATAGTTCAGGCATTGTGATTAAAATTTTAGACATCGGTACTTTGATTGATTAGAGATTATCTCGATTAGAAGTCTGACCACGGGATCTGAAGATCTTGACCCATGACATCAGAGAGCCATCGGTTGAAGATCATTCCCTCATAGCCGTCTATGTCCATTGCAGTGTGAAGAGCAAAGTCAATGCACTGGGCCTCAGTAAGGAGGTCTGGACAGAAATCGGCATAGGCCATGTTTGCTAGATAAGTGAGGTCTCCGAGAGTAGCTTTGGGCGGGAAGTTGTCCAGAGCTTCTGCACTTTTCTTTGAGGCCTCCCTCACAGCGGCAGCATTCCAAGAGTGAGAAGAACCATCTGAGTTCTTCATTAGTGAGCTGGCATATACAGCCAGTTGATTAGTGAAATGTCTGCCGTTTCTTTTAATATAAGATTGAAAGCCAGGGTCTTCGCAGCAGGCATTAGAATTGCCGCTAGAGCTTTCTTTTATGATTTCCCCTATAAATCTATAGCGCTTCATGATTTGAATTCTTTGAGAAGGGTTTTCATCATGTCTTTCATCTCACCCATAGTGTCTTCCACTTTGGAGAAACGATCTTCAATTTGAGTGAATCTAGCTTCGGTCTCTTGTTTCTCTTTGAGGGCAGGATTGAGGTCACCCAAAAGCTTCTGGGATTTCTCCAGGACCTCTTTCTGTTTGTCTACTGAAGCCAAGATCTGCTCTGCAGCATTCTTCATTGCTTCTATTTCACAGATGAGACTACCCTTGTCTGTAGCAAGAACTAAATTGCCAGCATAGGTAACCACCAGATCATCTGGTATAGCATAAGGTCTAGTAGAGCCGTTTATCTCAATGGAGACATCTACCAGTGTCTCCATCTTACTGGTCTTGGGATTGATCTCTACTCTTGGCTGGGAGACTGACAAAGTCTTGCCCTGAGTAACTGTGAGATCTTCTTTATTGAGAATGTATATCGGGTAGTTGGGTTTCAAATCTTTGAATGTCATATCTTGAGTCTTTAAGTTTATAAACAAAAAAGCCCGGAGACTGTTATCCCCGGGCACCTACATGAAAACGAATTTATTTTGAGCGATTACGCTGAGGCAGTGGTCGTTGTAGTAGTCTTCAGGGCTGCTATGAGAGCGGCATTCTGTCTCTGTTGTGAGAGCTCAAGACGAGCATCATTGTACCTCTGCTGGAGGTCCTGCTGCCAGTGAACGTTGAGAAGATCCATGATCTTCTGGGTGTTGTCCTGGTTAGCACGAATGATGTCGCACTTGTCTTGCTGAGCCTGGAAGGCCGTGGCGGAGAAGCCTCTCTCAATACTTGTGTTAGTCCGATCGAAACCAGACTGCATAGCATTTATGATGTCTTTCTGGCCGAGCTGATTCTCGTAGCCCATCTTGATGATAGACTGCTGAGTCTGGCAGCAGCAATCCTTGAGAGCCTGAGTGAGCTGGAGGTTGCCCGTGAGGACAGCATTGATAACCTTCTCAGCATTAGAGTCAGCCTTTCCAGCCAGCAGGGCAATACCCTGGCGAACATCGCAGATAGCACCCTGGAGGGTGTTGAAATCGCAATTGAGGTTACCAGCAAGCTGGTTGATAGCAGAGTTAACTCCCTTGACCGCATCCATGACGAGGTTGGAGTTCTGGTTGTCTTGCATCTGGGTTCTGATTGCAGAAAGCTGGTTCTGTATCTCGGAATCCTGCAGGCCCTCCCGATGGTTGCCCCACATACGGTTAGCGAACATCATCCATACGAGATAGATGAACGGGTTGTTGTTCCAGTTGTTTGCACCTCCGTTGAGAGCAGCGGCCATGGCCATAGGATCAGTCTGATTCTTCTGGCTGAGGAGTGCATACAGAGCATCATTACTGTCACGATCACAGTAGATCTTTTCAATAGTATCTGCCATAATTTTGGTGATTTTAGATTAGTGTTATGAATAAAATGGGTTAGAACGATACAGGAGAATTGAAAAAACCCTTGGCGCCTTTTAGATTTTTCGCATCCCTTGTATTTAATATAAAACTGGTCTTGTGTTTTAATGCCTGAATGTGAATCAGTTACGAATGGGCAGAAGATGGCCACATGGCCTTTGGTTCACAAAAAGAAAGGAAGATCACCGATTATAGGGTACCTATAAATTTTGGCAATCTTCCTTCAAATTTTGGCAACTAGCTAATTAGGGCAATCCATGATTCACCAGTGGCAGCACTAACATCCATCGTACAATCATTATTCAAGGATCCAAAATCCCAGCCCCCATAAGATTGATCACCATCCTCATCAAACGGAGCTAACCACTTATCACCAGCAACCACAGTATCACTATCAGGACTCGTACCTACTGAGAATCCAAAACTCATATTAGCTGAAATAGGCTCTGCGGTTAAATTTATATGTCCATCATGGGCTTCTGAAATTGTGGTATAAACACCATCATTGTTAATCAAGAATATCTCCCATCCATCAAAGATTATATAATTAGTTGACTGAGTCAACGGTATAACTCGATAGAAGCTTATATTCTTAATTATATTACCGTCTGAATCGGTTGAAGTGTTAATGTTGTCAAAAGGTTGAATAGGGATCACCGGAGCATAGCATATCTCGCTTCCTGCATGGTAATAAAGACGTAAGAATGCTTTTATACCATAATCTGTAGGATCTTGTGAAAAGGCCACAGGGAATGTGCCCGTAAGGGTCATCTTACGAGTAGAAAGCATGTTCACACCGTAAGTCTCTGAGAGCTCTATAGAGTTCGTATTTCCTGAAGCTGCAAAGTCTAACAGCTGATTCTTCAGATTAGAAGTAATAAGGTCATACTCATAGAACACAAAAGTAGTATTGGTAAAGTGAGTCTTAGAAGTGGATCCAAACACTGGAACTACGTTAGCTTGGGTACTTCCATTCTTAACCCAGAAGTAGAGATAGTTGTAACCCTGCCAATCACCTTCATTAAGCTTACTAGATAGCTGTTCTATAACAGAGTGTGCAACTGATAGACCAAGATCACTGTCATTTACATAATCAGTTGTCCCTAATTCAATATGATCTTCATTAAACTCATTGAGAGTTCCAAATGGTGATACACAAATGGTGATATCGCCTGAAGAGACATTCAACTTACCACAAACTTCATGAGTAATAGTGAGAGTGTGAGCTTGTTCAGCAGAAGCATCCTGTGTACAATTGCAAGTGGCAATCACATCTCCAGTAGAAGCTTTAAGAACGAGATCAAAGGTTCTCTCTGAAGAAGTGTTAACATCCGGTGCCAGAGACAAGCTCTTATTTCCGGTACCACTTATTGGTAGCGAGTTGCCACTTACTAAACTGTTGCCAACGTAAGAAGGACCATCGATAGTCCAACCAACATTATCTGGATCAGAGATATTCAAATCCAAGCCTGATGGGGATAGATCACTTTGACCATTGCTGTCAAAGCGGAATGTAGTAGGAACATTCCAAGAAGGACTAACTAAAGATTCCTGATGGTAGGATATAGATGCTGTAGTTGACTTGTTCCCCTCGCCCGTTATCTTCATTTCAATAGTATCATCTCTGCTTAGGCCCGTGATGTTCTTACCAACAGTGGCCTTGAGATTAAGCTCATCAATGGTTACCAAACTTGGTACTGATGTGAACTCATAGGTAAAATCAGTTATAGTTCTAGTAGCACCAGAAGTATAGGTGGCTGTCTGGTTCGGGGATACCTTAGCGGCTATATCTACATCCCCACCAGTCTTTGGAATGTTTACAGTTGTAGATGTGGCATTAACTGATGAATAGGTTACTTGGTTGGCCTGTTGGTACACATCAATGCTTTGGGTTACTTTAGAGCCATTCCAGGTTATAGTGGCTGTAACTGTGTCAAGTTTTGTTCTGGCCTTAACAGTTGAACCAAGATTTGAGCCGTTTACCGTTTTAGACAACGTAATGATAACATCTGAGGATGTTATAGAAAGAGTATCGGATTCTCCAGAAGAATAATCAATCTTGCCTGAAGCTGAGATAAAGTTTGGTGAGTCAGCTGAGCCACCAGATGCTGGGATATCGTCTAATGAAACAGAAGCAGAGCTTAAAGTGTAGGTGGCCTTATTAGAACCCTGTTTTACAGAGTCGGTGGAAGTTAAGGTCTGACCATTAACGATAATGGTTATCTTAATAAGGGCTAACTTATAAGAATCAGTGATGTTCTTTCCCAGAGAATCCATAACTAGCTCTCCTGTTTGCTCGTTTAAGGTCCAGTTATAAGGGGAACCAGGAGGATCAGTATAATAAGTGTATTTTACAGAATGAGAAGAATTAGATTGTGTAAGAGTTCCACCACCGGATGTTTTGCCATTCCATCCCCAAGGGATTGAAAATTCGTAAGAAGGGGTAGCAACTCCTCCTTCTGCGCCGATATTCCAATTAGAATATCTCATATTGACACTTGCAGTGCCGTAGGTCTTCTCGCCTTCTGTCTGGGTAATAGTGATGATTTTAGAAGATACCCCAGGATCACCCGAATCTCGAAGCCTGAAAGTGATGTCCCTAGAGTTCTCTGTCTGATTCTCCGCCACGTCAAAAGAGATCTCAAAAGTGTAAGAGCTAGATGCTCCAGGATCACCCGATATCTGATGAGAGGCGTTCCCGTCCCAGGAATAGGCCGTCCCGTTTACCTTAAGGGCAAAGTTTGAAAGTAAAGAAGAATTAGTGAGATTAGTCAGCTTCAGAGACGGCGAGTTGCTAGTGCCAGTGATTTTCACGGTGCCACCAAGAGCTGTGACAAAATAATAAGCCTTGTCTACTGTGATAAACTCACCAGCTCCAATCTGTGAGAGAACTACAGAATCATAGGCCCCACCAGAGGTAACACCTTTGATAGAGCCTGATCTGCTTGACCTTCCAGTATGGGAGCTTGCTTTTAATGATCTTGTTCCTGAGCCACTTCCTGTAGACCCAGATACTACAGTGATCCAACTTGGTTTTGCCATGATGATTCTGTTTTTAGAAAAAATTAGAAGATGAGAGGGGTTTCGCCCCCTCCCACCTTATGACAGTCTTATTCAAGAGTCCAGCTGTCGTTTGACTCTATAGTGAGCTCCTTGGATTCTCCGGCAGCCACAAAGGTGAGGCTCTCTGGAGTGAGGTTGATGTAGGAAGAAGACCCCTGCTGACTAAACGTGAAGTCTCTGGTGGCAGTCTTGCTGCCCTCGCCGGTGACAGTAACTGTCACTACAAAGCCTCCACGAGGCTCCGTAGTAGGGTTGGCTCCAACAGAGACGATGCCGTCAGAAGAGAGAGCAAACCCAGTTGCGGCGGTCTTGACCTTTGGACTGAGATCAAAGACAACCGCAGCAGTAGTGCTGGCCTCTGTTCTGGTGGCGCCAGAAGTATAGGTGACAGTCTGCTTAGCTCCAACATTGGAGTTGTCGGTCATGTTGCGGCTTTGGGTACCATCTGCCTTGAGTGAAATCTCTGTGGCAACGGCAGAGTCAAAGGTGATGTCACCGTAAGTGGCGGTATTGGCTGCCTGATATACATCCACAGAAGCGGACTTGGTAGCTGTAGTCTTCCAGGTAACTGTAGCAGTGAGAGTGCCTTTCTTAGTTCTGTTGGTAACAGTAGTACCAAGTGAAGCAGCTGAAACTCCCTCACTAAATGTGATGGTACAATCATCAGAGCCGTTGGTGAGGGCAACATCACTGGTGACTGAACCTGAGGTATAGGTTTTGGAACCCTTGGCTGTAACGGTGGCAGAAGATACTGAACCTCCGGAAGCTGGGATGTCAGCTGGAGCAGCCAGTTTCACATCTGTAACGGCATAGGTTACAGAGTTAGCCTGCTGGCTAACTGAAACTTCCTTGGAAGCGGACTTGCCGTTAGCCGTGAGGGTGATGGTCACTGTTCCTGAAATTACCGCACCAACAGTAGTGCCACGGGAAGCCGCAGTCACCTGACCCGTAGCTGTGGCAAGGGTAAGGGCTTCTGGCCAGCCCGTCTTAGTTGCATAAGCAACAGTGCCACCGGTAGTAATGGTGCCACCCCCCGAGGTAACACCGTTCCATCCCCAAGGCTGGGAGAAGGAAACAGAAGGAGCATCAACTGTACCACCGGCAGCAGGGATTTGCTGATAAGTGCCCACGGTGAGGGTAACAGCACCATAAGACTTAACACCCTTGGCCTGAGTGATGGTGATAGCTTCTGTGGTCACATCGCCGTTACCATTCTGAAGCTTGATCTCCAATGTTCTGGCAGCTTCTGTCTTGTTCTCTGGGATCTTGACGTCGATAGTGAAGGTGAATTCTGCATTCTTACCCGGATCGTCATCAATGCCCGTGTCAGTCTTTCCATCCCAAGAATCATCATTGACTGCGTTGACTTGGATCTTGTAGGCTGCCCCAGGGATAATCTTGCCCGTAGTCTCGGCCACCTTGATGTTTGCCGTATTTGCGGTACCAGTGATCTGAATGGTGTCAGAACCGTCAGAGTTGCTACCTTTTGCAGCGGCATTGTAAGTCTTGGTCGGCACATTAATGAACTCAGCCTTACCGGCCTGAGAAACTGAAGTAGTGTCGGTTGCACCTCCAGTTGTTTTAGCAGTGATTGTTCCACCTCTCTGCTGACGACCCGTGTACTCACTGGCGGTAACAGTTGTGGAATCGTTCATGGAACCTGAGCTCTTGCCCAGTTTGATCCAACTCGGTTTTGCCATACTTTTTAATGGTTTTAGAAAGTTAATAAATTAACCTTTGTTAGGTGTTTCGTCGTTGTATTTAACTCCAAGAGTCCATGGAGCATTAGACTCTATAGTTAGATCTTTAGTGCTCTCTGGGTCCGGGAATTCTAAGTTCTCTGGAACAAGTTTGATAAACTCATCCAGAGGTTGATGCTTGTGCATCATCAGAGCTCTAAATACACTCATAGCTTAGGCTTTTGGAAATTCTCCCCAGACAGCCAGAGACCCGATCACTGAGATCACATATATGTGATCAGCTTGAGTGACAGGAGCCTCACCGTTCATCCATTTGATGGTGGAGTCACCCACGATAGCATGGATGGTTGCTCCCACTTCGATAGTATAGACAGTCTCTTTGTGAGATGCGCTTGCCTGAACAATGTAATCGTTCTCGAGCTCTGGGACATCTACGTAGGTGACACCATCTAGTCTATCCAGTACTTGTTTTACGTCCTCATTCTTATATTTTACCTGATCTGAGTTTGTGACATATTGGCCCTCTAATGGTCGTCTTAGTTCGCCATAGATCTTGATATAATCTGCCATGATATTCTAAGTTTTAAGAGATAACAATGGTCATAGGGTCAGTACCAGGAAGATCCTTAGTTCGATAGCACTTGTAGGTTCCCAGTGGAGTAGAAGCCTCTACTGGAGCCAAGAACGGAACATCGAAACCACTAGATGTAACCTTGTTGATTGACATGGTGTTAGGGACACAGAGCCACAGGTACTTAGTAGCATCATCATTGTTAAGAGTCTTGGTACCATTGAGAGAAGAGCCTCCCTTAGTCAGTGAAGTGATAGTCAACTCATTTCCTGTGGTGGCCTTAGAGAATCCATAGTATACTGGGAGATATAGATTAGCACTGATAGACCTTGGTGAGTTCTTTATAGTAGTAGAACCCTTCTTAGCAGTGACTGAGCCAGATTTGTAGCCCCGAGTAGAAAGAGTGAATTTCTCTGAGCCCTCCGCTACATTCTCCAGGGTCTTAGTCTCGCCGTTGAACTGGATCTGGACAGTGTCAGCTACTACTGGCTTAGAGTTTCTGAGAACCCTGAAAGATACACTGACCTCTACTGAGTTACCTGTCCATTCTGCCGAAGACGGCGAGATGGAAGCCTCAAGTGAAGTCGGGAAGCAATGGTCCTGCAACTCAGTAATGGCCTTGGTGACAGCCTTGTTTTGAACTGCATTGGTAGATTCTGCATCAAGCTCAGCATCTACTGTAATACTTCCCCCCGGTGTGTCTGGCTTATTGAGGATAGCCCCTGGAGTTCCGGGCTCGGCATTCCAATCAGGCTTAACATTCTTTTGAGCCCCCTCCTCCATACCATCCAGTTTATCCTTATCTTCCTGGGTGAAGTCTTTGGTAGAAAGACCCTTGCCCTCTTCTTTCTGAACGTAGTTGCTGAGGTCCTGATGTTTGGTCAAGAAGTTGGAATCATTCTCAAGCTCTGACACCTTGGTGGGAACCTTGATATTTACTTCCTTGTTCTCTACTGGAAGCTCAGTTCCATTGACCTTGATCTTCTCGATAACGTTTTCTTGACCCCCTGTGCCTGAGCCTCCTGGAATCTCAATATTACCCTCACCGAAAATGGACTGACCATTGATAGTCTTAGTCTTGAGATCATTCTCTAATTCGGAGAGCCTGCTGGGGATGTCAGTGGTATTGGCCTTCTCGTTTAGGGATTCTTCTAGAGAATCTACTTTTTGGGAAAGGGAGTCTACTAGAGTTTTATCGGGTTTAGTCTCTAGCGCTTGGTTTACTTCCTCCTTGGTGTAAGCCTTGTCGGAACCCATAATGCCCAGATCTTCCAGAGTCTTATTGCCCTCTAGGACTACGTCATTGATAGAAGGCTTATGCTCCAGATCATTGTAGTCTGAAGTACCGCTTCCTCCCGTGTTAACGTTCTTACCTAAATTGACAACCTCTAGATCGATCCCCATAGTGAGATCAATGCCATAGCCATTCTCACCCTCAGTATCTTGGGTAGAATAGTCTGTATCGCCCTGGCATCGAACCACATGGATAATATTGCACTCATAAGCCCTCTTATTCAAGCCCCCCTTAACAAAAGAGACTTCAACATCATAATCGGTAAGCTTTAATTTAGTTCCCGATACTAGAGTGCTTATGACATTCTTGCCCACAATCTTGAAAGGGGCAAGGCGGAGAACATGGCCATTGATCTGGCTGATTAACTTGACTTCTAGAGACTTAGCATCCCTTATATCATAGGGATCAGGAGCCTGAGTCTCTTTATTAGGTGTAGATAGGGCGATGTTCAGGGTAAAGTCATTACCCTGAACCACCGTTACAAAGTTATTCATAAGTGTGTGAATTTACAGAGTGACTTGTCGATAAGTGAATTTAATAGTGGAATTACTCAACCAGAAATCATGTCTAACTGTAGTCCATCCACTAGTACCCTCTTGAGTAGCTATCAAAGAAGCCGATAAACCATTGTAAGCACCATTATTGTTTCGGGTAATAACTAGAGGAGCTATTCCAAAACAAGTCTGAAGATAAACAGGGTAGTGTTGAACAAGGTTCATGAGAACTAACATAGAGTTCTTAGTAAAACCAAGGTTGTTTAAGGAAACTCCATAGTTGCTGATATCTACTACTCCATAACCAGGTCTCGGACGGTAATGAGGTATCTCAGTGGTATATAGCTTGATAGGTCCCATAAAGGCCTCCTGAGAATTAAACTTAAAACCATAGTCTTTAGCTAACATCTCCAAGTCTAACCCTCGGTCCCCCTGATCATTTATGTCTTTGAGAGATAGTTGGAAATATTCTCTTCCAGACCTGATTAGGGAGATTCCTGAAGAGTGGATCTTTATAGATTGACCCTGATTAAAAGTATTAAGTATCAACAGAGGGTGTATAAGAGAACTATCAACAGAGCTCTTTAAGTTAAATAAAAACTCTATGCCTTGAAGAGTAAGGGTTTCCCAACCAGTACCTTTAGCCAGTACCTTACGTGTAATTCGAAGAACAACCTCATATACTCCACCTACTAATTCTGGTATTGCTTCTCTAACCTCAGTTTTAGAATCTCCAGAAGAAACGAAGGATGGGAAATAAGCTTCAAACTCTTCTTGATCTAACAGTGTTTGGAATGATATAGGGTAATCTCCTGTGAGAGACATTAATACACACTCAGTGTTTTGGGTTTTATTCTTTAAGACCAAATGAAGACCAAGGTCACCTTCAAAACCACTGATCTTTGACAATTGACTTTCAGCTGAAGAAGTAGGTCCATATTCTAGATGATCGGCTTGGGATATCTTAGAATTATAGACTGCTAAGACAGTGGATCCTGGGAACTTATACCTGTCTTTCGGTGATACCACTACATCAGGTAGTGGTTCTACATCGGGTTGCTTCAATGAAGCTTTTTCTCCTCCTATCACCCAATCAGGTATTAGAGTAATATCAATTACACTAGTACCCCCCTGAGCAATAATTCTATCTACTTCTTCTTCTTCAAAACCTATTCGTAAAGGGTCATATTTTATAGTCTCAGTATTCCCCGTTTTAATAGTCCAGAACATCAGGTCTGAGTTCAGATGTTTCTCAATATAATCAAGAATAACATTCTCTGAATTACCCGAAGAAATAGGTATTATCCCATTATTGCCGTTATCATCAAGTATTTTATATACATGATCATAAGTATCGCCCGTAACCAGGGCAATTATAAGAGCATCTGCTTGAACTACTTTGTCATCCCAATCATTATTTGAATCATAGTAGACTATCTTTATGGTACCACCAGTATAATTTTGCCCATATAAGCTAGTTATAGGAATCATGACTCCCAGCTGATCTACTACATTGGTAAAATCATCTCCCATAGTAGTAAATGGCTCATTAGACTCAGGATCTATAAGTATTCTCTGAATATCATCTTTATCATATACCGCCATTTCATTACCCTCAGTCTCTACCCTAGCTCCCTTAGAAGCAGTTTGAAGAACCCGGACAATAGCATTCTCTATTACTGCATTCTCAGTGAAGAGAAGTCCTGTAGCAATATTAGCAAACTGTCCCTGGAAAGCACCCCAATAAGCTTTACCCTCAGCAGTATTTGGAGCAGGGGTAGTCTGATCGATGAACTGCTTAGACTGAATAGCTAAATAGTACTTACCCTCTGATTCCTCTGGGCCCTGGTAGTAAACCACATCTACTCGAATAGTAGTGTCATCTTCCATACCAGTATATAGACCATCAGCTTTCCAAGGACCCTGGTAGTTCACTACAGTAGCTTTACTAATTGCGCTAGAGCCATCTGAGCCACATCGGGAGTAACTCAAAGATACTGTAGTAGAACCATTAGACCAAGTATAAGTTATTCTGATCCAGAGGTATTGTCCTGGGATTCCCTCTACTGGAGTAGGGCTCCAAGAAGTAGGAACCTCAGTGTTTGTAGTGATAGCATACTCGGTCTTAGTTTTAGACTCAATGATATAAGGGGTGTCACCATCATCACCGTCTTTTCCGTCTAGTATTATGAATACGTCTTCGGTATCCCAAAGTACCCCGTCTACAGAATATTCAAAATGAATCTTACTAGAGATACGACTGCAGTCAATAGCCCCAGAATAGTTCAACAAGCTACCGCTATCTATCTTATATTTAAGTACACCGTCTTGAGTCTCTTCCTGAGTACTACCAACGGTCTTCAGCTTTTTACAAGTGATACTTACGGGGTCAAGATTGCCATTCTTATCTTTGTGAATGACACTTACGGAAGGCTTAAGGCTATAAAGGGTAACATCTTCCCCAGGAGTACCTGCTTTCACGCAATTGACTGAGAAGACTACCTGCTTGATATAAGACTGTTCTTTGACAGTAGCTTTTACAGTGATCTCTACCTGGAAAGAATCTACCAGAGAGTTATTGTCTATAGAGACTGTGACCTTCCCAGTAGAAACATTGGAAACAACATGAACACTGTTAATTGTATTACCCACTAATTTAGTAGTAAGGGAGTCAAGAGTGAGTTTCTTGAGACCATACCACATAGACACTACAGGACTAAACTCCCAAGCACTCTCAGTTCTGCCATCATAAGAGAGAGCAATAGACTCAATCTCATTGTCAAGGTCAGCTACAATTGCAGATTCACCGTCTTCTCCTGATACATCTTGCCAATGGTAGTCGGTAGGATTCTGACTATCTACACAAGTGGATGGATCCGCAGAATAATCTACATAAGTACCCATGTACTTGAACTTCTGACCAGAAGGCTTCTGAGTAGTGAAATTAGCCCAATCAGGGGCTAAAGAATTAGCCCAAGCTATATGGAGACAAGCAGAGTTACCCTGATCTCCCTTAATAGGTCCCACATTGGTGAACCCCCTGTGATTCTCATCATTCTCAAGAGTAGTACCTGTATAAGTCCAAAGATCTCCATTGATGATATACCCATCTCCAGGAGTTGGTTTTGGATCCATTGGCAAATCATCAATACTCTTAATAGTACCCTTGATAGTCACGGAAGTACCATTCTTACCATCGTTTCCATCTTTACCTATATAGGTGACTGAATAGACAGTAGAAGTAGTATCATCTGTATAGGTGATAATGGTTCTGGACCAGAGATACTTGCCAACTTCTATGTTTGGCATATTGACATTCCAACCCGTAGTCGGGGGAGTGATACCCTGATCGGATAGTACATAGCTTACTTGCGTTGTCTTGATACCACGACCATCTTTGCCAGTATATGGCTTGAGTCTCCATATATTCCAAGCTCCACCCTCTTCTTTGAGAGCTGCCCATACAGAAGAGTCTTTCTTGACAGCATACCATAAACTTGGATCAGTATCTGGATCAGGAGGAGTACCATCACCCTCATAATCGGAGTAAGCCCAGGTCAATGAAGCGGGTTGATCACCCCCTGAACCACCGTTTGAAGATACAGTGAAGTTATCCAAGGTCAAACCCTCCTCAGTGAAGGTATATCTAGTAGCAGTCATGGACACTATGCCCAAACCACCCTCACCAGTAGAACCCGAATTAAGGTTGAATCTATAACCCGTAAATGCCGTAGAGCTCACCTGGGTTATAAGAACATTGTAACCCTCCCCAAACTGTACTATGACGGCCTTATTGGCATCATAAAGTTCTTTTAGGTTACTGAAAGTGGTTGGTCCATTAGTGTACCGGATCAACACTACTTGACAAGAGTCATTCAGGTCAAGCTCATCTACCATTCTACAAAGAACAGTCTGAAGACTATTACCAGTGATCTCTTTGTTAGTGTTAGTTTTTACTCGGCCTTTGATGTACTCTTTGAGTTCGTCTTTTGTAGCCATATTGTGAAATTTAATTAATCAAAACTGTTAGTGTTATCGAAGCTGTTGTCGAAAGAACCCTTTTTACCAGGCTGAGGAATATCTCCGAGGATTACCTTTGGGGAGCCATCATCGTATCTTCCCACTTTGCAATGGATAGGCAGATATTTCTCTATGAGAGCAGCTATGATCTCTTTAGCTTCTTCCAACTTAGCCTCACCGAGAAGACGTTCCCAGATATCGGAGTCTAGAATAGATACCTTTACTAAGAAATAGAGGCAAGACACGCAATTGCCCTCAGCATAAGGGGCACGAATTTCCTCATCACCACGAGAATATACATTGATAGACTCATCTCCATCACTATTGGTGTAAGTAGCTAGAACTAAGTGATCATAGACAGGTATGCTCTCATCACCTTCACCAATAGTACCACCATTGACAGTCTCTATTAGAGTAATCTTCATACCATAGAATCTACCCAAGATAGTGTAGAAATCAACTGTACCCCGGATCTTGTATAGAGAGATGGCATATCTCAGAAGCTCCCTTGGATTGACTTTTGGGAACCAAAAGCTAGTGAGCCATTCCCTGAGATCATCCTTATTGTAAGGTTTATTCTGGATGATGAGGCCGTAAGCATAAGGTATCTCCCCGAGAAACTCCCAAAGATAATTGAGAAACAGATCAGGAGTCTTATCAAAGTCAATCAAGTCTAGAATATTATCTAGACCCGGTTGGTTAGACTCATCATCTGTTACATGAGCATCGAAATACTCTGCACAAACTCTCATGAGTCTCTGCAGAATACCCCTGCCATCTTTATCCTTATAAGTATCTTGGTCATGATACCAGAAAGGAAAGAATCGAGGAAAGATATAGTCTTTGAATCTAAACTTGCTCATGAATGTTCAGTATAAGGGAATCAGATGTGTTCTTGAAGATTGGTATGGTCTTATAAGAAGAATCACTCTTTGATGCCAGATTAGTATTCATCTGACCGATGTAAAAGTAATACCTATCCCCAGGATTATACATACCGAAAGCTATAGTGATAGTGAAGTCGAACTCTGTTAGCTTGATCCTGAGGGCTTCCCCATAAGTGCCTTTGAAAGTTCGGCTTCCCACTGTGAGAGTGTACCCCTTTTCCAGAATCCCAATGTAAGCATCGGTGAATTCAGAATCAGAAGTATAACTGTTCTGAACGAATGAAGTTATCTTTAGATTTGGGGAAGCTTTGTCACTAGACTCTGAAGATACCAAAATAGGCTGAGGGAGGATGTACATCCTCTTGATGTTAAGATAGTCTACAGTAGATAGATTATCTATGAGACTGTAGACATCTGACACCCTTACAGCCCTGCCCAGCTCGGCATTATTATAGCCATAGGACTCTTCTAGAGCTTTAACTATCTGATCCTTGATGTCTAAGGAAGCAAATGAAGTTCTTCCGAATACTTCTAAGTCTAGATATATGTAAGCGGGATATACCGGAAGAACGGAGAGAGTAGTGGTTATTACCTTAGACTTATTGAGCTGAGCCTCTACGGCATCAATCAAAGCCCTAGATGCTTCAACTCCACCGTTGTCTGGGGTTATGTATACTCTAACCTCTTTTCCGCAAATGTATTCTACATAAGCCTTGTTCACTCCCCCGACCAGCTTAGCCATAGCCTCAAAGTCTTCTTTAGTTATGGCTACTCCCAAAGTCTTTACTGAAAGAGGGACATGGTCTTTGAGCATAGAGAAGTTTTCATAATCAGAACCTCCTGATGCTGGATTGAAATTAGTGACAACTATATTAGACAGATCTGCACCAGATATTGAAGGTAGGGAACTGAAAGAGCCACTAGCGATATTACCACTAGATCCATAGGTGACTTCATATTCACCCTCAATAGATCCACCAAGTTCTGGAACAGCCCCGAATTTACCGTCCCCGAATACCACTAGTGGAATGAGATCACCTCCGAGCTCAACTTTATAGACCTTGTCATCAGGTCCAGAATAAGCAAAAGTGTCTACCAGTGTCCAGGTCTCCCCATCTATAGTGAGAATCATAGAACCCTCTACGTAGAACTTGCCGTCAGGAATACCCCTGAGAGCAATAGTAATGTTTGGATCTATGATCTGACCAAAAGATATCTTAGAGGAGTCACCAACTTTCTCTTTCTGAACTACGGGTACCTTGATGGACTTAGGATATAAAGTCTTATCCCAGATTATACCGTCTTTTGCTACTACTGTCCAGACTTTACCATCATCGGAGGTGAAAGTAGTTCCAGCTGGAATGTAGATTGAAGACTTCAGATCAGAGCCGTCTTTAGTGTAGAGAGTTAAATCTACTGAAGCAGGTATAGCACTCTTTACATGATAGTCTACCAACTTAGCATGTTTGAAGAGAGAGCTATATCTTCTAGCGGAGACAAAGAATGTCTCTCTAGCCATATTATCTATGTAGTAATGTATTACCTCAGCAATACCTGCTAGAATAGATATAATGATGATAAAAATATTACCCTCACTGTAATCTGTGATCTCAGGAACATTATTTCTCAGAGAGATCTTAAGTTGTTCCTTAATACTGTTGAAAGATCTCTGGTAGGGGTTTACCCAAGGATTTTTAGTAGGCATAAGAAGTATTAGTTGAATGGTCATACTGAAGCACTGCTTCTCCCTGGTTATCCAGGTCTGTAGCAAACTTCACTTGAATAAAAAGCTGGGAGTCTTGACGAAAACTAGATACCTCTATGGCCTTGATCCTAGATTCCCACTGCTGTATAGAAGTCTTGACAAATTCTCTGGTCATGTGTTCAAGAAGAACAGTATTCTGTTCCTCTATACATTCCCAGAGACGAGAACCAAAGTTCTCTTGTCTAAACCTCTGTCCTATCTGATAGATGAATAGGGCTGTGAGATTATTCTTGATGAGAATCAGCCCAGACTTAGGGTACCATCCCACCTTCTTGATCTTAGAGCCATCGGGCTGTTCTATGTACTCGTCATTGCCCTGAGCATCTTTTGGTGTAGTCAATTGGATAGGGAATATCATTCCAGATCCAAAGGTAGACAGTTGTTTAAGGTTCATGGGCCTTGAGATTTTATAAGGGTTAAAACTGGTCTTGAGTTTTTATTAATGTAGTACCTTAGTGTCTTCTAGACTAGGTAGTTGAGTAGTTATGAATTGAGTCACTTGGGTACCTGATTTTGCAGCAATCAAATCAGCTTGAACAGCGGTGATAAATTGCTGCAGAACCCGAATGTCTATCAGACCTCTAGTGCCCTTGTTTAGAGTGATCTTACTAGATGAAACATTGATATTAGACTGGCCCACAGTGACATCTACCTCTTTGTTGGAAGATATAGATATATCATCAGAGATCTTTACCTGGGTGTCCCCCTGGTTGAGGGTCAACCCATTTTGGTCTATCTCTAGAGTAAATTTTTCCCCAAAGATAAGATGCAAAGCATCGCCATCTTCTTTCTCTTCTAAATAAAGCTTATGCCCCTTTGGGGTGACAATTCCGCAAGTGCTTTTAGAATTGGTGTCCCTTAATTCCTCGGGGCATTCCCCCTGTGCCCAAGTATGAGGATGCCATACTGCTTGAGTGGGATTACCATACTCAAACTCAATCCAGACAACCTCACCTTTCTTAGGCAAGAAAGACTTGACACCAAAGCCGGGACCACCCTGAATGCTTCCAGCCCGAGCAATAAGCTTCATCCCCCCTTGAACTTTAGGGATTTCCACCAGGATATTGCCAGTGTTCTTGTTATCTGGTAAATTGTCTAATACTACAGCTCGATATTGAGAATACCACCTACCTAGTTTCTCAAAACCTTCTTTTCGAAGAATTTCCCAAACATCTATAGCCATATTACTTATGCTTTTGAAGATCCTGATAATACTCACCAGGACTATACTCGACCTTGTGAGGACTATTGACAATAAAACTACCAGAAGAGATATCAGTTTGACCATAGACTGCTTGACCTGTCTTTGGATCAATCCAACTTATGACAGTCTTATCAGGTCTGTCTTTTCTCTGTTTCTTTACCTCTTTGGTTATTTGAGTCACTCCCATATAGCTGCCTGATTCAGAAGCAGCCCTAGAAGCTTCTATCAACTCTTTAGCATAATCTCTCTTAGAGATAGTTGACTGAATAGTGATAGTAGATACAGGGATAGTGCGCTGAATGAATTCAAGGTTACAGATATAACCCTGGTCACTGATGGTGTGAACCACCTTCTTAGAATACCACAGACCCTGATATTTATCAGAGACATTCTGTATCTGGAAATTCATAGAAGACTCCAAAACTGGATCACCTATTACCTGAGCCTGAGCTTTCACCTGGTTAGATATAGACTCATTAACACTATTGCCAAAAGAATTGCCCAGATTGATACTATTAGCCCCAGCTATAATATCTACTCCATTGAGCTCGATAGTAACCTCTACCTCATAGACTATCTGATGGGGGTGTACAGCATCATTTGGATCTCCCAAGATCTTAAGACCCGGAACAGAAGAGAGTAAAGCCCAACCTTGTCTGTGACCAACTCCATGTGCTCGGCGATTAGATATTGAAGTAGAGTTACTTCCTGGTAATATCCAGGGTCTCTTATAATCTGCACTAGTCAAGTCTATTTGACCTGATTGAACGGCGTTAACGAATTCTTGAGTCTGCTCAGTGGTAACATCTGTGTTATTGACCCGGTTCTTAGTTCGATTATATAAGAAAGTATTACCCACAGTGTTGACTCGAACTTCAGTAAACAATTTCACTTTACGTTTGATTCTAAAAGGAGGTATCTTATCCAAACCCTTAGTAGGATCCATAGGTTGTTTAGCACCTTCTCTCCATTTAGTCAATTGTTCATTGAAATACTGATCAATCTCTTCCTGAGAAATCTGAGGGTGTTCTGTGTAATACCTCTTAGCATCATTCAGAGTCTTAAAGGAATTCTTCTGAAGAAGAGCTGTATTATCTTCTTTAGCATCAACTTTAACAGGGACTGGAGTCTGAGCTACTCTAGTCTTGTCTCTTGGATTACCTTTCTCCCAAATGTTGCCAAACCAGCTACGACTGCGTTTACGAGGAATACCATCATTCCAGTCTACATAGGCATCGATATCTTTACCATCTTCATTGCCTTGATTGGGGTCAGTTACCCCTTGAACCATAGTGGTATCGATGGACTTGTCATCTGGATCAATGTCAGTAGAAGATTTAACTTCAGTAGAGGACTTGACAAACTTAGACTCAACTGAGAACTCTAAAAGTTCTCCATCCCCTCCCCAATAATCATATATCTTAACTATACTCCGAGTAGTCTGGGCATTATGAATCACCAATCTACCATCTCTAGAGTCCATGAAGTAAGGGCCGTTAGATAAACCCCCAATGGCATCTTTGATCTGGTAGTACTTGTTTCGAGAAGTACCCATGATTACACCTAGTTGGGTAGAGCTGTCTTTCACATAAACTGTCTTAAAATTCTCTGGGTCTTGTTGAATCAAAGCTTGAGTCTCTGGATTAAACTCCAAAAGTTTAACTCCCACAGCATTGGGATTACTAGTAGTGGGATTCTGAAGATTATTTTTTGGATCTAGTGGATCTTTAGGTGTACCTTTTGACACTACATCTTCGAACTCTGGATCTTGTTGTCTAATCTCTGAGCCGTCGGTTACTTTCTGAGCAACCTTTGGAACTACCATAGGCTTACTCTGATGGTCTACTATCTCGATACCGATGGGAATACCCTTACATAGATCCTTAAAATACTCCACAAAACCTCTAGTAGTGTCATAGTGAGTAGCAGGGATATTCTTGAGAAGCTCAGAAGAGTCAGTAAATTCTATAGTGATATTTACTCCTCTCTGACCAAAGGTCACTTTCTGACCCACGATTATAACCCTGCGAATAGGGCCATAATATCCAGTACCATCGGGATAGATATAACCCCACTGAAGCTGTAATCCCTGCTGATAGCCAAGCTCAGTAAGAGCACATAAATTAGGATTTTTAGTAGAGATCTCTATATGTCCCTTGTCGGTCTTCTCTTCTTCATAGATATACTCAAAAAGGGTTACCAGGGAACCCAGAGTGATATTACTCTCGGGATCTCTGATAACCTCTCCTTGGGAATTGAATATAGCGATATAAGGGGTAGCACTACCAGTTGGCAGATGTCTGCTCTTGCTTGACTCTTCCATTACTAAGGTATATAGATTTGCATGTTTGGCTTCAAGTCAGTGAAAGGGTTATAGATACTGTTCACATCAGCTATAGCTGGCCAGTAACCAGAATCCCCGTAATATTGGAAAGCAATGCTCTGGAGAGTTTCCCCCTCCAGAACTGTATGGATAGCCTTGGGATTAGAAATAGTAGCTGGTTGAGCTGGGGTTCTCTCTACTAAGATATCCCCATCACCCAGATCAACTATAACACTATCAGAATATGGATCGTACATGATTACTTGGTTCTTATACCTTTGATGCCCTTCAGAGCATTCAAGTCAATAATGTCACTATGAGAAGTGTTACCAGCAGTCACTTTCTTGAAAGTGAGGGACTGAGTAGCATAGTTAGGATATAGCTTGAGATCTTGGATCTCTCCATAAGGATCTGATCCATCGCTCTTCTTTTGATACTGTCGAGCCTTGTCCTGGAAGTGAGTAAGGATATAGCTAGCAGATTCTAGAATAAATCTTTGATCTTTGAAGATGTTACTCTGACCCCAGATGATTTGAAGAACAGGAGGTGAAGCTAGATAACCATCGGCTCGAGTCCAACTCTCCAGAAGCTTGCACTTAGCTATAACTTCCTCTCTGTGAGAGGGATCACTGGCATACCAAGAGATATCAAAGCTTACAGTATCTTCTCCACCTGTATACATCATGAAAGGATTATTCCTTCCAGCAGAGACGATATTTACCCAAGTACTCTGGGGAGTTATGCGAAGCTCATTCGGGCGGTTTTGGATCACTAGAGAAACGTAAGGAGAAATATTATCGTTTACAATAATAATCTCATTCTTGGATAGGCTAGAGGCATCATTAAGAGCATGCCTTAAAGCATTCTCTCGAGCTTGAGTAAAATTTATAGGGGAAGCAGCCCATTGAGAACGCTTAGCTTCATCTCTTCGTGATAATATCTTGAAACTCTCCTGTGACTCTCTCTCGGCAGGGGAGAGAGTATAGGTATAATGCTCATTCCTTAGATTATTGGGCTGTTTATTAAGAGGCCTTGGAGAATAATCAGTTTTTTCCATCAAGGTTTTCTTCAAGAGCAATTTCATTCTCCAGAACTTACTATAGTTCATGAGAGAAAGACCTTCTAATGGAGTACCCTCAAGTATCTCTCCACTAGAGATAGTCTGAAGGCTGTTTGATACAAGGCCTCCGGCTATCCCTATTGGATTCTGTATTATCTGAATAAAAGGCTTAGCAGCAGCCCTCTTTTGTTTAAGAAGCAGTCGTTGCCAAGTAGAGTTGGCAGCTGAGGGTTTGATATTAGCCATGGTTATCGAACGTTTTGTGATAAGTCACTATCTGTGACCTCTCTGGTTTGACCATCAGGGGTAGTTACCCGGATATTCACATTCTTGCCCTGTCTCATCTGATCCAACATTTGCTGGAGAATGTTGATGATACCAACAAGCTCTTCCCTCTCCCTAGCCTTTCTAGCTTCTTCTGCAGCTTGTCTTTTAGCTTCACTCTCAGCATCATATTTAGCAGATAGACTATTCACTGAAGCCGTGTTAGAATCTTGGGCAGAGGTGTTAGCTTCAGTAGCTTTCTTGTTTCCACTCAAAGCCCCGAAAATAAGAGGCAAGAAGGTGAGAATACCTGTGATAGCAAATCCCCAAGGACCAGTGAAGAATCCCAACAACTTACTAGCTATTTTACCGATTCCAGCCCCGAAAGCCCCAATCTTACCCAAACCCTTGCCAAGAACTCCAGCAGTCATAGCCCCAGCAGACATCCCTAAAGCTTTTTTCTTTACTGAATCTGCTACAGCTTTACTAACAAATTTACCCTTATCATCTCTAACTACCATTCTACCAGATTTGCTCATAGAGGCTGAATAACCGGGTACAGAACCCATAGCTAAAGCAGCCCAGCCAGGATTGCCCATGACACCAAGCTTCTGCTGGATATTGATACCGTTAAGGATTCTCTGATATTGCTTAGCAGAAATGGTAGCAGCTTTCCACCCCGCAACCCACACAGCAAATAGGTTTCTACTACCAACTATAGAGTCAGTTTTCCACATCAACCACTTAGATCGAATGATCATAAAGGCTGAGCTAATACCTACAAGAGTACCAGAGATAAGAGCTAATCCAGCAATAAATTTGCCAAGACCCGTACCTAAACCCTTTCTAAGAACATCAAACACTTTAGTAAGAGTCTTGAATACCGGGATCAAAACTCCAGAAGCTGCTTCTGTAAAGCTAGCTTTTAAGTTCTGCCAGGTAGACTTCATAGCATTAAACTGACCAGCAACGGTGGCCATTCTTTGATCTACGATAGATTTAGCATATCCCTCCTCAGTAGACCCTACTTTATCATATAGGCTTCTAAACCCCTCTAGATCTCTCATCAAGGCCATAGCAGCACGATTACCTCTGACTCCAAAGATACCAGTAGTAAATAAGTTCATCTCAGTCGGATCTAGGTCTTTAGTCACTAACTGAATCGTCTTCATGATAGAATATAGATCCTTAAGGTGACCATCTGCCGTAGTGAGATCTTCTTTCGTAAGACCCACAGATTCAAGAAACTTATGACCCTTATAGCTTGGATCTGAGATAGACTTGTTAAGATACCTGGCCATGTTTGCCAAAGCAGTACCGGCCATAGAACCCTGAATACCCATATTACCAAGAGTACCTATGGCTGCAGATACTTCAGGCAGAGTATAACCCAAATTGGTCATATCTGCTGCAGCATACCTAATAGAAGCAGCCAAGTCTTGCATAGATATATTGGCAGAAAGAGTAGCCTTGGTCATGACATCTCCCACCCAGTTAGCAGCTTTCTCACCTGATAACTGGAAGGTTCTCATCACATTAGTGATGACGTCAGCAGCTCCACCCTTTCCACCAAGGGCCATACCAGTAGCTCCTGCAGCATAAGTGGCACCTTTGATCATACCCTTGATCTCCTCTGCGGTGTTACCAGCCATAGCCAGGTATTTCATACCCGAAGCAATGTCTTGAGAACTGAACATGGTTTGAGCACCCAAGTCCATAGCTACATCTTTGAGAGCTGTCATTTGAACTGTAGTAGCTTCAGTGATAGCCTCAACGGTGGTCATGGTATCTACAAACTCTATTCCATAGGATATCATATCGGCTACTCCAGCAGCCATAGCTCCGAAAGCCGCTAACCCATATTTCCCTATCTGACCTGCGGCAATGAGATTAGACTGCACAGCAGATCTAGCATCCATCTGGAGCTTACGTATTTGAGCTGAAGCTTGTCCAGCTTGATTAGAAAATCTGTCATGTAGTACTAGAGCAATTCCGATCTCCATCATTCCTGATTTCGGAACCCCAGCATTAAATCCCAGTGCCATAAATGTTATTTTTTAGTTTTGATGCGTTTGTCTAGCTCACTGTAGTAGTCCTTTGCTAAGTCTAGAAACTTGATACGTCTACGGAGAGGTAGTTTAGCAAAGGACTCGTAATCTATGGGGATCTCTGCCCGAGAAACATATACAAAGTCTCTCTCTAGATCTCCCCCGGATAGAAAAAATCCTTGATAGCTACGATACTGATAGTCTGTTTCTGATTGGTGACTGGGTTTTCTATGTCTGTATTGCCCATAAATACAGGGTCATTAGCTAAAACATAGTTTCGAATCTCAATCATATCTTTAGTAGAGAACATAGAGAAGTTATGCACTTTCTCATATTTCTCACCAAGCTTTACCTGAAGATTTCTAGCAACGAAAACCTGGTTCTTAGTCTGTTTCTCCAGAGGGAGGTTCATGATGTAAGCTTCCCCCTTAGCATTGAGCAGATCAAACTTCAACTCTTTGCCAGAAGTAGTAGTGAAAGTCAGATCAGTTGCCTGGCCTCCATTAGGATAGAAAGGTATGGCATTCGGCTTAGCATTGAGTTCTTCCTCAGTTGGTATCTGACTATAGTCAAAGATGAAGTCTCTGAGATCCTGCTCATAATTGACCTGACCACCGTCTTGGCCCCAGTCAAAAGTAAACTCCATGATCTCTCCAAGAGAGAAGATACGAGAGTTGAAAAGAATGCAGTACCTATCGAGAGAAGGTATTAACTGGGCCTCATCAGCAGTGATTTTAGTCTTGCCCTCTATGTAATCGCAAGAAGTAATGATTGATGCCAGGAACTGAGATATATTCATTCCTGTAGAGGCCAAAGCAGGATTAGACAGAATGTCATCGTCGGCCCCATTTTGCTCTCTTATCGTCACATTATGACCTGAGGGTGTGACGAAAGTAAATTTCCTTGTTTCAAATACGTTTGTTTCCATTTTGTTGAGTTGTTAAATTGATAAAAGGGAGGCAGCCCTTCCGAAGACTGTCTCCCATATAAAAATATTAGAGCTTATTCACAGTACCAACTGAGAACTCGATCTCTTCAAGAGTATTATCGGAACTCATCCTGTCTAGATCTTGGCTATTGACCTTGGATGGCCAAACTTCTTCGCAGATCCAGGAGTTAAGGATAGATACACCATCCTCAGCAAGCTCATCTACTCTAACCGTTTCCCAATACTCAGAAGGAGTTAGACCACCTCCGAGAATAAGATCTTGGACTGACATGAGCCAATCCCAGAGCCAAGTGTCAGAACCAGAAGTAGACTCAAGTTTGCGACAAACTAGATTGCCAACAGTGATTCTACCACCGGTCTTTACATCCCTATTGATGTCTCCATGTGATACCTGCTCTATCTCAAGCTCAGGTAGAGATACTTCCTGAAACAGATACGGGTTGAGAGGATGCTTAACAAAGGTGATCTGCCAAAGGAATTTCTTCCTTGGATTCTTTACTTTTGCACTCATATTGCTTTAGTTTTTATTCTGTTGTGATGTCAATAGTGCTGTCAGAAGCAGAGATGATCACATCCAGGGTGATCTCCTGCATAGTGACTACATCCTTGAACTTCAGCTTTGCGTGGTACTTGCCCTGGCGAACATCAGCCTCTTTGTTTACCTGAAGATCAGAATAAGACTGGGCATTCTGATCACCAAGCCACTCGGGTTCGGTCATGGCATTCCTGGTAACAAGGTCATCAAGGATAGGCTTAACCTGATAGAAGATGTTCTTCCAAGTACTGAAGGTGTTTGGCTCCTCCAGATAGCTCTCAACAATAGGTCTAAGATTCTTCTTGAGATAGAGGATTAAGTTCACAATACCAATGAACCTGAAGGAATCAGTGATAGGGTTCGAAGTGAAGTTCTGCCATAGCATGGTTCTCTTGCCCGCATACTGAGTATCCTTGATCACGAAGAGGTTCATGTACCAGTCAGCAAACCTTTGAAGATTCTCCAGCTGTGATGGAGTACCAAGATTAGGCATAACTGGACCAAGAGCATCAGCAACAATTCCTCTGTTTTGTCCGGCAGGAGAAATCCAGGGACCGTAAGAAGAAGCAGAAGCATCGTGTAAACCCATAACGGTACCCATGACATCGCAATCCCTGAGAATGCCCATATCGTCGTAGTACTTGATACCACCGCCGAAGTAGCAGATGAACTTGTCCTGACCAACTTTGTTCACCAACTCTTTCACAGCTGCCAAATAAGTATCTAGAGTGTCGGTAGATTTGTACTTAGGTACCTCTACGCAAAGCTTGATCTCCTGAACAGCCTTTACTTTCTTAGCAATAGCCGTGTACACTTCGGTGTAGTTTGTTGGAAGGTGCTGATGAACATGAGAACATATGAGGTTATACCCATCATTGTAATCAGTCAGAGCATCATAAGCAGTAACCCAATCTGCTGCCAGAGGGGTAGAACTGTCAGTACCACAAGTGATACTGTAAACAGTCTCTCCAGCAAGAGCCTCAGAAGGAACATAGTCAGAATGGTTAGTGAGCCAAGCAACAATCCCGTAGATGTCAAGATTCTGACCTCCGAATGTTCCAACCACCTCAAAATCAAGGTTTGGAACATTGTTCAAGAAATTCAGAAAAACCTTGGCATCAAATGAACCTTTAGGCTGCCAAGCCATCATCACCCTCTGATCAACGATATCGTTAACCCCCATAGCTTCAGCTTTAGCCTGAGTCAGGATGATTCTAGACTTAGGACCATCGCTCTCGATAGAGAACTTCAGGTAAAGCTTAGAGTACTTGTCGTCAAACTTAGCACCCTGCTGTTTGCTCCTGATCTTGAAGTTCAGGTTAACGATCTCACCGGAAACGTTCGAAGTGAACGGAACAGAGAACTCTTTTGTAGTGTCTTCGGAAGAAGCATAGCCGTAGGCAGCTCCTGTACCAACTACTCTAGAGATACGCAGTTTTGAACCCAACTCCAGGGCCTTCTGGATATTCGAGACAGAACCGTCGGGCACAATCTCTGAACCAAAAACTCTCTGGAACTGAGCAAAAGAAGTAATTAGCTCACTAGGGTCATTAGCTGGACCCTGAGTAGTACGGGCAATAACGTGTGACACTCCATTGAGAGGTACACTTACCTGCACATTTTGATTGATGAAGTTAAAGTTAACTTGCGGTGTAGTAGGCATGTTACTTAGAGTTAATGTTTAATAAATATTCTTTATATTCTGTTAAGAAGACATCGATGCTGTTGATTGGCACAAGGTCATTTTGTATATCTTCCACTTCTCCAACCAAAGTATCATAAATCTTAAACTGGTATACCTTTTCTAATATGCCCAGGTTTATATTACTGTAGTCAAAGAAGTTCCCCAGCTCTATAAAGATATTACCACTAGTTAGTAATTTCTTTGAAGTATAGGGCTTGATATAACCCCTCTGGGGGATAGACCAAAAGAGTATTTGATGTAGCAATCTCAAGTCTTCTTGATTTTGAGCTACCAGATGAATGTCAACATATTGATCTATGGTCTCATAAGGTTCCATATCAATATTAAAACGGACAGAACCATGAACCTCTTCTTTATTTTGAAGGTACTTGGGAAGGCCTATACTACCAGGGTAGAAGCCCTTAGCATTGATAACTATGCGAGGGGTTATCTTCTGATCTTTAGAAGAGGCATTCCCAGTACCATATATAAAGATGAATTTAGAAAGGTTTTTCTTATCTTCCTGCATCCTCCTCACATTCTCTTCGGTTTTAGGAAGATAAGAGTTAGGATCCAGTGTATAGCTTAGATCTATAGCTGTGGTTAGTATAGCTTTATAGATTGATCTCTCTATGATCTCTTGTGAGTTTACCATTTCACTTGATTTGGTTTAAAGCCTAAAGGGATCAGTTTCCTTCGAATCTCTTGTATGATATTGGCTTTTAGTTTTCTTCGCCCTCCAGCAGTTTCGAATGATGGCTTGAACAAAGGTCTACCCGGAATATTTCTTTTAATAGACCCTGTCTCAAGTAATCTGACTAACTGGATAAAGGTTAAGCCTGAGTCTTCACCCCTCAGAGAATCAGGGTATGGGGCATTGCTTGGAAGACCAATATAAACCCTATCTCCGTAGTTGTATACCCCCAGAGATCTCGACAGTATACCTGTTCTTAACCAGGGTGAAGTATCGGTCAAACCCTTTTTGGCATAAGTCTTGATAGTCTCGGGGGATAATGGGGCCCAATAAATGCCCTCTGGTCCACCTGAGTATATGGCATCTCGTATAAGAGCTATAAGCTTTTTACTGAAGCTATCTACTGCAGAATCATATCCTTGCCTGATAGCTTTGGGTAAACCATCTATGCCAGCAGTGACTTTTTCCCAGTCTCCCTCAAGCTTGATTTGAACCGTTGGGGCTGGCATGTATACGTTAGTAGTATAACGAGGCATAGCCTATATGGATCGTTCTGAATATCCACACTTATTGAATACGAAGACAGGTATACCTCCTGTCTTGTACATCTGTACAGCTACTACCTGAGCTTCAGTAGCAGGAGCTATGTCAAAAGATTCACTGAAGTATATCTTACCGCTCTCACAGGATATAGATTTAGAAGTGATGTTAGTATTAACAGCCATGATAGAAGCTGTATACTGACCACCTTTCAAGGACTCCCAGTAGGCCTTTTTCAACTGAATGATAGGAGCAGAAGAAGTACTGAACACTACATCTCCAGGCTTGAGAATTATGGAGTTTGACTCATTTGTATATAAGTTGTCTGGATGAGTGAGTGTTATGTAGTTCCCCTTATTCTCGAGGTATTGATACAAACCTTGTGGGGTCCATAGTCTCTCAACCTCATCACCCGAATAGTCAGCATACTTGGCTTTTAGAGATCCGTCGCCGCTTATCCACATGCCCCACACTTGGGTGCTTATATCGCGATCTAAGAAGATCGCCATACCATCATAACAACCAACAAAACTACTAGACCCACCAACTCTACCTAAAAGATAGGCTATAATCTCTTCCAGGGTATCATCTGGCTGTGGCTCATATGTAAGATCTATAGAACTGAAATCTTTTGGTGTAATGGTTTTATTAGTAGAACCCTTTATCACAGCTGATAGAAGTGCCTTAAGGGTTGTATATTCTGTAGCACTTATCTGGATCTTCTCATCCCCCTCGGGAACTTTGAAGAGAAGAGTGTTTATATTGGGAAAGAGAGGCATAGTTAACAACGGTTACAATTACACTTTCCAGCTTTATACTGGTCTAATATAGCCTTAGACTCTTCTGGACTCATTCTCTGTAGAATGATGAAGAAGAGAAGTGCTTTGTCATTACTTTGAGCTACCTGGGTATCTCCTGAAGGCTGGTACACATGTCCATTAAGGATGAATCTGTCTTCAGCCCAGTTAAACCTCCAGTAGCCATATTCGTCAAGAAAACCCCGGGATCTTAGTAGATCAGCCGAGATATAAAGTACACAGTCTGTAGCATCAAGCTCTCCAGAGATATAGTTCTGCTGGTTATTGCTTGGCCAAGTCTTGATGTAGTTGTAGTGGAAAAGACCCTCTAGATCATGTTTAACATAGGTTTCATCTGAGTCTTCTCCCCACTCTGACATGAGAGGAACTTTCTCTAGCCATACAAAAGGCTGTTTGCCAGCATCGTTATTGATAAACTTGTTGACAATGTTCTCATATCGTCTCCAAGCTTTGGAAGATACAAAAGAACCCATTACTTAATCACTTCAAGAGGATCTGGGCCTCCCAAGAAAGTATTGTGTCTTCGATTCTCTACCCTTGGCACTACTACCCGTTTACTTGGTCTGCTGCATATAGGGAGATATATCTCTAACCTCTCAGCCAGCATACAGATATTAGCTTTCAAAAGGTCTATGAGACCATCTGGTTTCATAGCTTTAATGATATTGGCAGAATAATCTGAGCTAGCTGTAGCTGAATCGAAGTACTCCACTTCGGTTGGTCCAGTGGTTATATGTTTAACATTTCCAGCCCTATCACCACCATTCTCTTCTGAAGAGTCTGGGGTATATTCAGAACTACTGCTCTTATTGCTGGAATACACATAATTAGATAGAGCCTGCACCATCTGATTTACTTTCAGAACCATGTAGTCGTATGCAGCCAATTCCATGATTAATTGGTTCTCTAGAGCTTCATAATAAAGCTCATTAGAATATTCTTCTACGGGAACGTCATGATTCACTAGAGGCTGTAAATACAGCTGCCATTTCTGAATAAATTTTCTCTTTTGGGAGAAATCGAGCTCCCCGAATATATCAGAGGGAAGATAGGCATCTATCAAATGGTAAATGGTATCAGACAGGGTTGTGTGAACCTTATCTGATACCAAGATGTCTTGAATGCAGCTACCCACCATCTGACCATCTGCAAAGTACCTGAGACTTACAGTGTATCTTCTGGACTGCTCATAAGTATGTACGGGCTCCCTTTCGGTAGAGGTAGAACCATCCCCGAAGTCCCAGAGAAGAGTGAAGTCTTCTACATCCCGGGAGTAGTTCAAGAAAGTTACAGTCAGCTCCTTACAGGAGAAGGTGAATTCTGCATTCATGGTGTTTAGTTATTGTTTACTTCGGCCTTGATAGCTTCAAGGATATCCAGAGCCTTGTCTGACTCCTCTACTTCAATGTCGTAGAGAGCAGCAATGGCAGTCAGGTCAGCCTTCTTGTAGAGCTTGAGAATTTTCTTATCCTCAACGCCCTTAGAGAGCTCATCAAGAAGAGAGTCTCTAAGCTCTTCTGGGGATAGAGCCTTTGGCTCTTCTACGGTAGCATAAACCAGATGACCTCCTCTCAATGCACCAGCAACTCTGCCGGAATTGAGCTGACGAAGATTGAGTTCTACCGTCTCACCTGGACGAACTGAAATACCCTGGACTGGGTCTCTGAAGAAACTTGCTTTTGGGCCGAGTTTCACAAACTTATTAGATGTTGCCATATTTGATGTTGAGTTAAGTTAAGGGAGCCCCAAAGAATTATGGAGCCCCCAAATATTTAGAAATGAGCAAGAAAGGCTTAGCCCTCCATATTATACTGGATGTAAGAATCCTTCTCCAAGTACTCTGGGAATGGGTTCTCAGTGAGGTTCTTGCTGCCGTCCAGAAGGATAGCGGCATCCTGATACATCTTGGAGAATCCGGTGGTCAGAGTTGCATAGGTGGCCTCTGTCTGGTTAGATACGATCCTCTCTGACTCGAGCATGAGGCTCTGAGCATTGAGCTTGATCATAGCAAAGCGAGGGTCTACCAGCAAGATCTGATTCTCATCTACACCCGTATGGATGAAGCAGTTTGCCTGGTTCGGAACTGGGGTCTTGAGATTGAGAGTAGCCTGAGTGGTACCCTGCTGACGAAGCTTGAACTCAGGGAGATCCAGGAGCTCAACTGCCTTGTCTTCTCCAGCGATGATATCCTGGAAGCTTCTTCCGAGACGAGCACCACGGATCCAGAGACGAAGGAGATCTTTGTACTGGATGCCAGCAGTAGTGTCATTCACTCCGATAACTGGAGAAGACTCAGAGCCATCCTTGGCGTTACCGTTAGTGAGAACGTCCAGAGCAAGGCTGTCAAGAGCATAGCCAAGCTGAACACCGAAGTCACGGAGGAAGATACCGAGAACATCAAGAGAAACGTAGTTCTTCACCTCATCAGTGAGCTTGAATCCGCGTCCAATCTTGAAGAGGTTCACAGACTTCTGACCGAAGCTAACGGAGCCAACTGGAATGGTCTCAGCCTCATTGATCCTTGAAGGAGCAGCCTCTGCCGGGTTGATGATAGGCATGATAGCGGACAACCCATTGATTCCCTGCTCACTAGCAATGAGATTCGGGTAGAATGGTGCCTCCCTGATGCCGAGATCGATAGCAGAACGGATAATCTCCGGAACAATCCAACGAATGGACTGATCAGGCATCGTGAAGATGTTCTGCATTGTGGTGGACTTAAGGTTGACTCCCAGCTTGTCGCAGTAGTCATCCATAGACATGTTGTACTTCTCCTGAATAAACTCAGAGAATGAGATGTCGGTCGGCCTCATCTGAGCACCGCCGGCACGATAACCATCAAGCTGCTGAATATTGGAAGGAAGCTCCTGGAGCAGTTCCTGAGCAGTGAGTGTTTTTTCTGCCATAGTTTTGAAATGTTTTTTGGTTGTTAGCGAATGAGAACCTGGATGAGATCACCCTTAGCAGCACTTGGAGTGATGCAGATGAACTTAGGGTCAGTGCTGGCCTCGTCTACAGCATAAGGAGTGTAGAACTCGTTTTCTTCAGACTTTACGAGAGCTACAGGCTTTATAGCCCCGCATTTTGTGATCTCGGCATTGGCAATACCGTAGGTGAGAGCAAAAGCTTCAACCATTACAGTTACCTCTGGGCCGAGTGCTCCCTCTGGATAGCAAGGGAATTCACTGCCTGTGACAGCCATGCCAAGGTAGACGCCCTCTCCAACATAGGCCTCAATTGTGCCGTCTTCGTTGAGTTTAACAGGCATACCCGGAACAATGAGCTTGGCAACATTACCTTCTTTCTTTACCGGAAAAGCTTGATGCAGCTTCTGTGACTCACTCTTGTAAATCACGGTCTGAGGAGTCTTGATACCGACCTTTCTCAGATGCTGAGGGTTTGTATACTTCATAATAAAGTGTTTTGAGATTTTACTGTTTTGACTTAGCGATCTTCTTGAGGATAGACTGAGTGTCGTTTACCTTCTCGTTATGCTCCTTATTGGAGTCTACAGAAGACCCACGGTTAACATTCTTAGAGCCGCAATCAGCACAGTGAAGAGGGAACTTCTCCTCAAGCTGGGCATCATAGTTGGCCTTGAGAGAAAGGAGCGTAGAGAGAGAATCAACGTTCTCGATGAGGGTAAGGATGTTTGAATCCTCTTTCTCCCCCATAAGCTTCTTGTATGAAGCCAGGGTAGCCTCTTTTACCTCCTTAAAATGATCCTGACCCATCTGGATGAAAGAAGCATTAGCTTTAGCATCTTTCTCCAAATTGGCTACCTTTTCCTGAAGCTCCGTTACAGAAGCCTCTGACGCAGTCACTTTCTCTGAGAGTGACTTGTTTTCTGTGAGAAGCCTCTTCACTTCAGAAAGGACTAGCTCACTGGAAGCGGTCTGACCTTCTCCCAAAGAGAGCATACCCTCACCAAAGAGGCTCTCCAAAAATGCTTGTAATTCCTGTGGCATTGTGTTGGATTGATTGTTAGGGTTAATATTGATTTTCTGAGAATTTCCCTTTAGTGGGTCTGCCTCTGCGTTAGAGACAGTATCACTGCGAAGAATATTCTCGAAGTCACGAAGAATATTCTTGAAGTCAAAGAAATAAGAGTCTCTGGTAGAGTTAGATACTCTCTCTTTGACCTGTTCAGAGAACGAGTTATATACTGAATCAGCATAGCCCGGGTTGATGATCTTACCATCTCTGATTATCTGAGCATAAGGGTCTGCACCGTGAGAAACCAAGGATGTCTCTTTATAGGAAATGATCTTGGTAACAATTCTGCGAACCATAGTGCCATCTTTAGCATAAGTTCCCAGCTTGTCCCAGAACTCCCATTCATGCTCAAACTCATGAGAAGGCTTCCATTCAAACTGAACGGTGACCGAATTAGAGTGAATAGAAGGAGGATCCATGTTGATTCCCCTGGCTATTCTTGGATTAGCTTTACCATCAATGCGAAAGACTCCATTGATTCCAGCAGGGATCTTCAACCCTTTATCGGAATAGGCCTCTTGCCAAGTGACGGCTTTAATTGAGCCGATAGCATTAGCAATGTCAGTAGAATGATCACAGTTGATAGTCTGACCAACCAGAAGAGGCATAGAAGCCTTGAGCACATCAGCTGGAAACTCTGTCGGATTGTAGTTCTTAGATACAATACAGTTAGAGATCAACCTAAATACTGGCTCTATGAACTCATCATCAGCAGGGTTAAACTGTGCAGCTTCTACGTCTGGGTAGAAAGTGTTGTAGTCAATGCTACTAAAAAGACCGAACTGCTCAATTGTTTGAGGGTTAGCCCCTATGGCATTGAAATAACTGTCTGAAAGTCTCTGGGGATCCAAGTTTCTTGGTTTATGGTTGATCATCATGCTATGATCAGCACCCAGAGTAAGAGTAGCTACAAGTGGTGGCATTATCTTGGTCTTGAATCTTGATCTTTACGTTTTGGAGTAGGGTTATTTTTATCCCTAGTCTTGCGGTCGGAGGTGTCCTTATCGGCTTCCCTCTTTCGATTTGGAGTACTAACCCCCTCGGCATCTTCGAGAGGTATGCGCGGTTCTTTCTGGTCAGCTTTTGCATACCCAAGTTCCCAAGCAGCCTGATCTTGACTGATGAGACCCTGGTTGTATTTTGAGATGACATTTTTGATCTTATACTCTTGGGCTTGCTGAACCTTGATCTCATCTGATACTGTAGAAGTACCAAAAGTAACTTCGATGCCCTTGTTGGGCAGCCCAGCTAATCTGAGTTCCAGAGTATAAATGAACTCAAGAGCATGAGTGACCATCATCTGAATATTCTTGAGCTGAGATATCATCTTAGAAAGCATGATACCAGCACCGCCCTCAGTATTCTGAGTCTGAACCCCGATGATAGTAGAAGTGACACCCAAACCGTTAGCAACAGCTTGCTCATTCATTTTCCAAGGGATATCCAGATTTTGCATTGAAGCAGAGGTAGAATTCATCTCAAACTCATGATCATCAATAAAACCTGTTACGATACCGTCTTTCATACCATCTTTAAGGTTCTTCTTTAGATCTCGAAGGATCTTGCTCAAGCGAGCAGCATAAGCAGCCTCAGACTCGGAGCCTCTTCTAGCAGGCTTCTGCATCTTAGCTTCTAAAAACCCTACCATACCCATGAGCTCCATGATCTGCTTGAAGTTAATTCTCATGTCATGTTGGGTCTTCAAAGAGTCAAGAGCCCCAAGGAAAGGTGGAATACCATAAGGCTCATCCACATCGTTGTACATTCCGATGTACTGATAAGTCTCGGTGTTCAGCTTAATGAGAGATGGCTTCTTGTTGTTGACCCTGAATCGATTGATCTGGTAGGGTTGATAGACCCCGTTATCTTCTCTCTTAAAGAGAATATCTTCTGGATTCAGAAAAAGCAAAGTAGACAAGCCGTCCAAATTTTCATCTGGAACGGCTTCAACTGAAATAGCACCCCCAATGAGCGTTTGGCAGATCATTTTGTTTACTAGTCCGTTTATACCAGCAGTATATCGGGACCATTTTTTTGACGCCTCTTTGAGGTGCTTTCTCATCTTCTCAGATTCTTGAGCAGTATTGTTCGGGAAATTGATGATATGCTCAGTGTTGGCTAACTTGAACATGTCCTGAACAGCAATGCTCATATCTGGGTTGATCTTGTACAGATCCCTAATCAGAGGAATCAGCTCAGTCCTGAAAGAGGGGTTCACCATTGCAGCAGTCTCCCCCAACACTCTTATGGTGTTGGCAGGGCTGCTGTCGTTTGGTACTGATACTCTTCCGGGAGATATAGCTGATATATCTGGCTCGGGCTTCTTCTCCTTGAGCTCTGGTGAAGATCTTCGGAACCAGGTCAAGGGATTGAGTATGCTCATATATGTCAATTTTATTGTGGCAACGGAATAACGGTATTGATAGGACTCTTCCTGATATGATTTGTGATAGCCTTGCCGAAGATATCATCATCAGCATAAGCAATACCATCATCTATATCAATGTCTTCAGAAGCAGCTCTTGAGTGTTTGCCCAGAGCAATTGGTCTTCCTTGAGTGTCATAGATGAAAGTATAAGCTTCCTGAACAAAGAAAGGATCTTTGATTATCACTTCTTCATTACGGATATCTTTCTCTAGACCCTCAATTATGAGGGACCTATTTTTGTTTGTAGTGAGCCATCCCGGGATCTTCTCTTCCCTTGGCTTACTCATGTGCTTCTCTTTGATGAGCTTAGTGGAGTAATACAGGTTCGGATAAGCTTCATCCTGTAAAGCCAGAGTTACGGCCATTCCAATATCATTAGTCTCTGGGGCTAAGCAAGCATAGTTGTATTTCTCACCAATATCTCCGAGAAGCTTAGCATACTTGTCAAGAGGAATCTTACCCTTAAAGACCGCATGTTCTTCTCCCCATCGATCCATACAGGTAAAAGAAGAGAAGTCAGCACCTCTACCGGTAGCACAGTCTGCCCCGATAAAATAAAGCTCGTTTATATCTGGATCTTTGAATTCCCTGTAAGCTCCCCCGAAACGGGTCTGTAGAGTCGGATAATCAGTGAGGCAGTCTTCAATAGCTTTGATATCAGCAGGACTAAATACGGTGTTTCCAGATGATAGGAAGTCTCCATCAATCTCTTGGGCAGTTCTTTTAGGGCCGAGGGCCTTAGCCATTTCCTCATACCATTTCAAATCTCTGTCTGGGTGCATGTCCCAGAGAAGTCTGATTGGTGTGAAATTATTGGCATGTTGAAGAGCATCAACCCAAGTCTTGTGATAAAACCCACCGATACCTAAAGGTGTGCTATTGATGATACAACTACCTCCAGTAGCCAGTGTAGGAGCAGCAGCAGCCCAAATCTGATTAGCCCACCTAACAGCAGCAGCTTCATCAATGATCAGAAGAGAAAGGGATTCAGATCGGCCAGCATTTTCGGATGTTGGTATTGACTCTATGACTGATCCATTACAGAACTGCATCTCAGTAGCGGATCCGAATTCCCCTGCCCTTCCGTTTATGATTGGGGTCTGAAGGAACCACGGAAGATTCTTGTACATAAACTTGATTCTTCGAAGGACCTTCTTAGCAACTGTATCTTTGATGGAGATGATGTTTATCTTCTTGTTGTCATGGTAGGAAGCAAGCCAGAGACTGTGCATTGACATGAGCTCTGTGATTCCCATCTGACGACATTTCAGAATGATATTGAATCTGGATCGGTTGAACTCATACAGAACTGATTTCTGATAGGGGTATAGGTCAAATCGAACCTTACCGAGCACAGGATTGACTACATTCACAAACTGAGAGTAGTAGAAAGGATCTCTACTGACTCTAGCTAGAATCTGTACCTGTTCTCTTGTTAATGTTCTCTGTTCCATAACCTAAAATATGTATCGTACCCTGATGTACGGATCTAATCCGAAAGGGGTTTCCCAACCAGGGTACCAATGGGAATTCAAACCGATTTCATAATACAAAAAGCTGGTCTCGCGTCCTAATCCGAGATTGACATCATATAGATTAGACAGGGGTCGTATCATGATTTCTGAAGATAATCGAAATTTTTTCAGAAATTTTTGGGGGTTCTTGGTCATAGTTCCCCCGAAGTAACTGTACCGGTAAAGGTTTGGATTTACCTTATACTCTCTTGTAGATATGTCTCCATAAGAGTCTAACTCAGTCAAGGTGAGAATATTATGATCCAAGAGTATCTGGACTAACTTATTAGACTCAGGGTACTTAGCTAAGAACTGAGTAGAGTAACTCTTCAACTGATTGAAGCCAAAGTTAACATCTATTCGCTTAAGATCAGCTTCAACCTTATGCACCGGGACTGAGTCCTTGGGATAGAATACAACCAGCTTTGGTACTTGTATAGTCTTGTACTCTTTTTCGGGTTGAAAAACTTTTGTTTTGTATATTGTGTCAACTCTCGGCATAGTGTCATCATCTCTCATCTTGTTCATCTTAACTTTGAGAGACAGAGTTATCATCCAACTCAATATGAGCAGAGACAACAAAATAAAATTCACATTCACTTTCATATCGTCTATCATCTATCTATACTGAGTCTGACGACTCAGTATATACGCGTATGCGTATAAATAACAACCTATCTACTTCGTAGATAGGGCTATACTAGTAAACTAGTATAGCATTAGCTATGTGTTATAACTATAAGACTGTGTTGTTATTTTTCTCTTTCTTTATTTATTTCTTTCTCTTTTTAGAAAGGGTTTGGGAAAACCTTTTTCTCTTTCTTTTTTCTTTCTTTCTCTTGTCTAAGGCTGATCTCAAGCAGCTTCTCAACCAAAGCCCGATCTCATATACAGCTCCCTTTGAGAGAGCATTTCTCCCCTTGTTCAGCCAATAGGTGGGATTAGACTCATCAAACCAGACCTTGAACCTCTTAGGGAATCCCATTATGACTCTGAACTCCTCAAGACCCATAGGCCACCCCTCTGGGTTGAACTGCCTATTTGAAGGTCTAAGAGTGAGAGGGGGAGCCCAGTTCCTGTTTCTGTATACTCCGGGGAGGGTTTTCATCTTCTGGGTTCTCATTGGCCACTTAAACTCTTGCTTGAACTTCCCATTCCATAGCTCATGTACTTCATCTACAGTCAAAGTAGTTCTATTTGGGTCCCAATACTTGTACATTGACAGCTTTCTATCCCCCGTTTCTCGGTAGTTTAGCTCGGGTCTAATCATCCCAGAGATGTCACAGGTAAGGAATCTTTCACGCCTCCCAGAGAAAATTCTAGAGAAATATTTTTCAAATTCAGTGGAATCAGCTCGTATTCCCACTAATAGAAGCCTCTTTCTCGAAGTTTGGGAATTACCAAATGCCGAAACTGAATGGGAATGGACTATAAACTTGTACCCAGGCAAATTTGCTTCCCACTCGGGCAGTGGAATTAGGTCTAAGAGCTTCGGAAGATTCTCCATGACAAAGATTCTGGGTGTAAATTTTTTGACACATGACAGGAAAAGGTTCAAACATACGTCTTCACGGGGTTTCCCAAGGGTCTTTTTTCTCGAGTAAGAGAAAACAGAGCTGTGACCACAGGAGGGAGACCCCACAATCATGTCTGGGCTATCAATTTTCAGAGCATCAAGACTTTTTACAAACGGTACTTCCCCGAAATTCAGTCTCCACTGCTCTTCGTTTGGGGTATGAAACACCCCTCGAGGCTCGATGTTACCGATCAGCCATCTTCTCAACGGGTACAGAAGAGCTCCTTGAGCTCCACAGACACCCAAAATCTTCCAGTTTTGCATTGTTTCAAAAGAATTGAGTATATGAGGTACAAAACTGGTCTTGCGAGGAGCTATTTCAATGCAAATAATCAAAATTTTCAATGCAAATGAATCAAAACAGATTGAAAGTAGGGGATCCAGTGCTCATAACAGGGTCCTTTCACTATGACAAAGCTCTGGTGGAGAAGGTAGAAAAGGGGGTTGTATACCTCAACAACGGGATGAAGATAGATCATAACTATCAGAATCTCCAGAGATCTGAGTGCACCGCTCAGCCTTGGGATGAAGCAGAGTGGGAATACCAGAGGGCTATGCACTCTTATAAGAGCAATCTCACTATCATTCGGGACAATTTCCCTGCTCTGGAGAAGCCCTATGCTATCGGGATCAACCAGAAGCTCGAGAAGATAATCAATAAGTATGGCTTCAAACACATGTAATCATGAAACTAGCTTTTTGGATCATCCTTGTAGTGCTCTATGGTATAGGCACTGTCACTGTTAAATGGCTTGACACTATTCTGCCTGATCAATATGTCAACAATAAGGTTCACTACCCAGTGCTTCTCACTATGTGGATCATATCACCGCTTCTGGTGATCTGGTTTGCTTTCAAATTTATCTCTAGCCTCATCTTCAAAAAACGCAGATAATGGGATTCATAGACTCGTGCAAAGGGGTGTTCCTCTCTTCTTTTCAAATATGTAAGCTCAAGAAGTTCAACCGAAACTACAGGAGATATGAGATCTTGGACATATACCGACATCTAGTGGACTCAATAAAGTGGGCTATGATGAATCGGGACTACGTATGTCTGATCCCGTACAAGGGTAATCAGTGGTACATCACTTCTAGTGACAAGAGGATAATAGTTGATCCCGGGTTCACAGGTCATGAAGACACTATGAAAGCAGCTATCAGGTTGTTCTACATCAAGCAAGGTAAAATGTTTGTTCCTGGCTCTTCTAAGCTACCTATATTCAATATCATAAACGTCACCTATTCTAATTTCAAGTATGTCTAGAGTATTCAATTTCCAGAACCAGTCCAATCCCTATGGCACTGTGTTTCTCAATTTCTTAGACCGAAGCGGCAATGTAAATGTGCAAGCCATTCGCAATGATGGGGAAGATACTGATGAAGTAGATATATCCTACTTATTCAGATGCAAGAATCCAAAGATCTCTTATCCCTACGGGGGAGGCATCCACTTCTGCAACTACCACTTGAAGTCTAAGTCTCCAGATATGATGGTATTTGAACTAAATCAGAAAGAGGTCACCTATCAGGGCAAGACTTATCTCATGTACGACTACCCATCAGCAGCTTTTGTCACTGCAATGCAGAACAATCGAATGGGCCTGGTATGTGTCTCTTCTATCATGGTTCATCGCAAGGGAGTAGTAGATCTGTACAGGTTCGGGAATATTCAAGCTCCGAACATCCCTCTGGTTATGTCTTCTGAGACCGATGACACTGTTCAGGGTCAGGCTCCGTACAACTTCCGCATCATCTTCAATGAAGAATCCTTTAACAAGATGCCTGACAACCTGGTCAACTACTTTCTCAATCCAGAGAATTCTCTCATAGTAGAGAGGGTGAACACAGACTCGGTGTTCGGCAATTCCTTTAGGCCTGTAGTAGCATTCTACCCAGCTTTTGGCAAGGGAGACGGAGACTATATGTCTTTCCATGTAGTCACGGGAGAAGAAGTCTTTGCTCTGGACCTGGATCCAAGAGCAGAGAACCTCTGTTCTGGTGTCTCTATATCATCTGCTTATTCTGATGAGCAAGTGATCTCTGAAGAGAGTATCTCTAAGGCTAGACCTTACGATGTCTTAATTGGTTAGAGCTATGGAAGAGGCTAAATCGAGACCCTTTGAGAGAGAAGCATACGCTTATGCTAGTTCACTTAAGACTAACTCTGTAAGAGTAATGTGCAGATTAGCCTTCATGGCAGGAGCTAGATTAGCTGCACAAAGGGGAGCTGCTTGGGTCCAGCAGTATGGTCCTAATCTTTCTCACATGAACCTTTCTGATATACAGATCAGGGAGCTCTTTTTGGAGTCCATATCTGATTTCAAGTCTCATGAAGAGTAAAGAAGATTCAGAGGGATCCTGGATATCCAGTTGGGCAATGAATAAAAGTCATCGGGACTGGATAGAATTTCTCAGGGTATGGGGCATTCTTAGGGGGTCCAAGTGATTCTTTAGATATATTGCTAAGGGTTTACTAGTAAAAATATTTATTCTATTCTGGGAGGTCCTCTGGGCTTCCCTTTCTTGTTGAATAAGGAACAGGGTTTATAGGGCCCATTACCATTGGGTAGCGGAGAGATGTGGTAATATTCTAACTTCGGGTCTAAGTCTCTAGAGGATGTGGTATAAAGCTTCTTTGTGTGTTAGTCGGTGTTCAGCGGGTCCGTATAGCTCGTCGGAGGTCAGGTAGCCCATTACTATAAGTGCCTAAACACCAGGCAGTTAGAGGGGGGGACGGTTCCCCATAAATGAAAAATCCCCTATAAAAATAGGGGGACTTCTTTATGAAACATTTTGAAACTTTTAGGCGTTGCCATCTATCATTTCATCAGAGAATAACTCCTCAAAAGGGGAAAAAGTTATTTCGCTTTCCCACGTTTCAAAAAATGTTTCAAAGTTTTCATTTTTCAAAAAATGTTTCATAGTTTCTTCTGTTTCATTTGGGTATAAAGTTTCAAAATTGGATTTCATTTTCATACCCATAAAGAAAGCATATCGGGCAAGTCTTGCAATATATTGACTTAAAGCATTTTCTTTGTTGTCAACTGAAAAATACCAAAAGTATAAAGCAATTTTTCCGATTTCAGAATCTGAAACATTTTTCAGAGAAGTAATTACATCTGAAATTAGTTCAACATCAAATTTTTTTATTTTCATTTTTCTTTCGGTTTTGGATTTGAAACATTTGAAACTTTTGAGTTGAAACATTCAGAATCTCTTTGTAATGCTTTTTAATTAATTTATTCAAGCATTTTTGTATAGTTATATCTCTAACCCTATTTTCTTCAAGTTCCTTTTTTAATTCGGGAGTCTCGAAAAAATCGTCAGAATATACCAACCCTTTGAAAAAAGATACTGAAATTAACGTATCAAGAAAATTTTCAAATTCTTGATAATTTTCAAATTTTGGAATTACCATGGGAAAAAAGTTTATAAAGGGGTTGCGCAACCCTTTGCAACCCCTTTTTTACCTTACTTTGTTGTCGTCAACTCTTTGCGGAGAATTTGGGTAAATGTGGCTAAATCTGCCAATTTGTCCGTACTCGTATTGCTTTCGTACACCGTGAAAATATCCTTGTAAATTCCCGTTGCATACTCTTTCCAAGTTTGGCACAAACTTTTACGCTTTTCTTCGTTTTTTGTTGAAAGCATTTCAGAAACGAAATTGTCGCGATTATTGCGCAATTTTTTTCGCATGGCTTTTCTTTCCTTTTCAGTTTTTCCCGAAAAGATTTCCAAACAGTAAATAGATTCTTTTCGACTTGCGGAAATTATTCCATTTGACGCTAACAAATTAAATTTTGCCGTCATATCCACTTTTGTAGGTGTGGCTACTTTTTTATCATTTGTCATATTATTAATTTTTAGCAAAATGACAGGTAATTTCTTACAACTTTTTTAAGTCTTTTATAAGTAGGTTAAAATTACCTAATTAAAAAACCTACTTATATAATGACAATGTAGCCGATATATAGGGTTACTTTTAGACAATACGCCTAATTTCACGTATGGTATATTATACCCTTATAATAACATATTTTTCAAACTTGTCAAAGAACTTTTCAACCCCCTCAACCTTACGACGACAAAGATATGGCGACTTTTTATTTCTTGCAAATTTTCTGATTAATTTTATCAAAATTTGAAGTTAATAGCCCTTACAGATATTTCTAAAGCATTATTTTTTTAGCCGACTTTCAAATTTGATACGCAAAATCTAAAACCATTTAATATAAAAATCGTTTTAAGAGTATAAAATATTTTATAAACACCATTTGTTTTTTGTTTAATAAAATTTTACTAAATATTTTATAATATTTTAATAAAAAGTTTAATTTGGAAAAGTTCCGAATTTGGAATGACTATAATTTTTGGGAGGGACAAAAGTTGGCCGGGGTGCGTTGAGTTGGTGGTCCCAGCCGTGTATGTATTCTACGTCTGTGGCCATGTTACCAGTCCTAAAGTTGGACGGTATGTGCATGACGTAATGAAATATGGCCATTGTAGCGCAGTAATGTATACTTATGCTATGGCCATGTTACCCGGTACGTATGGTAATATTACTCTAGTAATGAGTTAGATGGCTTCTGAAAGCGCTATGGGAATCTTACCTGTGGGAATCAGATAGCGAATTAGCCAAATAGTGTCAGATAGGCCTTTAGGCCATATAAGATAGCGCTATAGATAGCCATTTATGCTAAACCTATTTTTAACCTCTACAAAGGGCCTCTTAGAGGTACGTAGAGAATGTTGCTATAAGCGCGTAAAGAAAAGGCCCTATGTGTAGTAGGGCCTAGATAGCTAGTTAGCGAATTAGCCTGTTAGCATTCCAGTTGGAATATGGCCAGATGGACCTCCCGTAGGGTGTAACAGTCTATGAATAGGTTGTCATCGTCCAGTAGTTCCCGTATTCCTTTGACCGTTCGGTAAAAGTCCCCACTGGTTTCAGTGTTGATCTTGAAGGCAAAGCCCCAGAGGGAATCGTCGTTATCCTGAGTAGTTTCCAGATGGATATCCAGGATCTGGATATCGGTCCTGTTCAGTAGATCTGGATCCCCATATTGAAGGAGAAGATCGAAGTAACCAGGGTCTTCTGTATCTCCCGTGTAGATGTGACCTTCGCAAGTTTTGTTCTGTTCCAGGTATTTGCCGATTGTGATGAGCTGTTCCGAGAATGTTGCATTTGTTTTCATGATATGTATTGTTTTTAGAGGGCCCTTGGTTTGACTTAGAGAATGATGCAAGGTGCATATTCGTTGAAGTTGCTGTTGAGCCCCGTTTCCCAGTTAGTTATCGTTGTATCGATTTGGGCATACTTTGGGATCAGGTTGTCGTAGAGTTCCGTCCAGGTTTTGAGTGGAAGTTCCTGTAGAGCTTTCTGAATGGTAGCATTGTTGGAGTTTGTTAGTGCCTTAAGCATAGAGAAGAAAGCATCGATTCCGTTAGGGATATAGTCGAAGCATTCGTTATCTGTGAATGCAGTGAGAATCCCCCTGATGAGATTTGCGAAGGCTTCTGTGATGAAGAGTTCCAGTGTTCCTGTGTAACCATCCTTGGTATTGATGGAGTAGACCCTGAAGTTTTCGAGGGAGTAGTCTTCCAGTAACCTTTGAACTGTTTCAGTTCCGATTTGGGTTTTGAGAGCATCCAGATTGGCATCATTCGCCAGTCTGATAGAGTTGAACTGAGTAACCATTGGATCGAAATCCTGATTGTTGCAGTTGATCTGCATGAATGTAACTTGTTGCATAACGTTTGTGTGTTTTGAGTTGTTGTTAGTATGTTGCATATTGCATTTAATTTTATTTATGCAAATATAATAATAATATATTGCAATGCAAAAGGGCCGCCAACAGCTCTACCGGAGCTATTTTTAACCCTATAAAATAAGCCTCAAAGAGGAAGATTTTAGGGGTACGTAGTGTAATTATATCCTCGGTAAGTTGGGAATTTCTAGGAAAGTTGGGCAATATTACCTCTATGGTAAGTTTACCTTAGGGTATATTGGTAGGGCCCAAAGGCTTTAGTGGCCTATACAATTCTTACTAAACTTTATTCTAGACCTACCCTATGTAGTTGAGCCCTGGCGCTCATTTGTTGAGCTAGATGAACAAAGGCCAAAAGGCTCAATCTCCTGGAGCCCTGTGGAGTCCCAGAGTCGCGCTAAACTCACTTTTGAGACTCTCTTACTTTTACCATACGTAAATACCTTAAATTAACACGTAGCTTTTTAACCAACAGCATTATATATAGGGGGAAGCTCCTAAAGGCCTTTTTTGACTTCGTGTTCATTTCCATAGTAACTTAGCTAGCGTTTTGGCTCTTCTACAAAAATTACAAATTTTTCAATTTTAGCTCTCCACGGCTTTCGCTATCTCGTAACAGAGCACTTCCGGATCTCCCCGTTCGCGGATGGCCGGTGCCGCCTGACGTCTACCCCATTTGACTAATACTTCCTCCCAATCTGACAAGAAAATTACTAATAAAAAATTACCCACAGAATGAACAAAAGAGAAACTGACCAACTACATACTTTGAAAGTGAGAAGGTAAGGAAAGAAAGAAAAGAGTATAGTGTTAATGTATTGTATTTCATATAGAGGAGTATAACGTATAGCCCCTTTATGTATATGTATATGTATATAATGTATACGTAGCCTTGTGTTAGTGGCTTTTATATAATTGTTTTGTTTTTTGGGGTGAGGGGGGTTTTTGGGATATGTGTATACGCCAGAAGAGAGATACCTTTATGGAAGTATCTCTCTTAGTTTTAGGGTTAGAAGTCTTCTGAATATATTGTAACCCCTAGTTTTAGTCATAGGTTACTGGTGTGCTTCTTTAGCTAGAGTATTGGAATGAGAAAGCTTGATAGACTATTCCATCGATGTATTTGAGATAGACAGTAGCTTGAATGGAATTGTTGAAATAGACGGAGTCTAGAGAATAATAAGAGTCTAGATGGAGCATTCTTAGCCAGGTCTTTATTTGATCCTCTAGGAGCAGTAGATTCTTGTTGTAGAAGAATCTTTGGGTTGCTTGTTGGAGAATCCCTAGCCTGTCCTTTATTGATAGTGTGAGATAATGTTTCATTATTTGTGTTTTTAGAGTTTTACCATCGGTGTGTGAAAGGGAGAGAATTCGTAATTGAGTCCCATGTGCCAGGTTTTAATCTCGTTTGTCTCTAGATCGTCCCCGTATTTTTGCATTACGGTATTGTATACTGTTGCCCAGATAGGATCATCTGGAGAATACTCCAGAGTCTGGAGAATAGTGAAGAAGTCTTCGATTTGGGATGGAATGAAGTCTATCCTGTAGTCATCGTTATCATGTTGAGTGATGATTGCATCAATGATTAAGGTAAAGGTTGTAGCCAGCCATTTATCGAAGTCTATACATTTGATTGTGTAGACCCTTAGGTCTCCCTCAATGAGAGTATTTTTGATATCTTGGATATCGTCCGGGTTTACTTTGGAGAAGAATGTTTTGAGTTGTTCTTCGTTTGGTAATGTTACCTCGGCATGACAGTTGGCTTTGGGGTCGAAGTCCCTGTTGCAGCAGTTAAGCTGCATAAAGGTGATGTTGTTGTTTGTGTGTATCATAATGTTTTATTTTTGGTGTTTTTTGGGAGGGGGCTAGAGGGATTGGGACTAGCCCCCTGGTATATATTAGCATTCGACTTGGATTATGATATATCCTGAGTCTAGCAAGACTCTGTGATCTATTGCAACTGAGTCATCGTCCAGGAGATCTCTTAGACTATAGAGGTAGTCTGGTATCAAGTCTGGATCATTTGTTGGATTCGGGATGTAGAATGCAAATGACCAGCAGCTTGAGTATGGTGGATTTGGATATGTTGGGATATCCAGGTGGATGTCCAGAATCTGGATATGGTCATCGTCCAGGATATTGAGTTCAGGTATATCCGGGTTGTAGGGGTCTTGGAATTGGAGTAGTCCGTCGAAATAGCCCGGGTTCTCTGAGTCAAAGGTGATGATTGTGCATTCTGGGTGTTGTGCTTGTAATTCGATTCCCCAGTCTTTGAGTTGTTTTCTGAGTGTTTTCATGATTTATTGAGTTTTGTGGAGCCCTTTGTTAGAGGGCTCCGAGTTTGACTTAGATAATGATAGCAGGGAAATCGAATTCAGCTTTGAGCAGTGATTCCCATGTTGGAAGGTCCGTGTCGATGTAGCGATAAGTCCCTCTGCCTGGGTGACCGAATGTTTCCATATAGGCATCGTAGAGTTTCCCGTAGAGATCCAGATTTATTTGAGGGATATACTGGATTTGGGATTGGATCAGCACCTGCAGTATTGATGAGAATTCATAGATTCCGCATGGGATATCGTCGAAGCAGGTATCGTCCCCTGAGGCAGTGAGCAGATCGTGCATGAGATTGGAGAAGACTTCGTTGAGGAAGTTTTCCAGTGTGAAGGAGAATTCGAGATGAATGGTGTAAAGGTGGAATTCCTCGATTTCGCAGTCAGCAGGCAAGAATTTGTCTGGGGTGTTGACCCGTTCCTTGTAGAGATGGAAGAGTTCCGGGGTGAGTTCCTCTGATTGAGAGTATTTGGTATTGAACCAATGGGTTTCGCCCGTGTAGTTATGGGCAATGAGTTTGATTGTGTTTTTGTTTGTGTGTTGCATATTGCATTTAATTTTATTTATGCAAATATAATAATAATATATTGCAATGCAATGGGGCCCCGTTAGAGCTTCTCGCAGAGCTTTTCGGGAAAGTTAATTATGAATTTGTATTCCCCGAGTTCTAGATTCTCTTTGAGGCCGTTTTGGCGGGTTATTTTGATATACTTAGTAAAGGTATCTATATTCCCGTGACAGATATAGAGGAAAGTATTGTACTTCACCTGGTGTTCAAGTAGATCTGCATGATCTGGATTAGACTGAGTGAACTTGAGAATGAAGACCATTTGGTGACCCTGTCTCTTAGAGTGATATCTGAAGTTGAGACCCCATTTCTTGAAATGGGAGATCCAGCGTTGCACTTTTGTAGTGAAATACATATTCTTAGTCTTTTGAGTGTGTCCAATTTATGAATAGTATATGATCACTTTCGTCATATTGAAAGACAAGAACCTCCTGGTGTCCCTTGTAACTACCGTAAATAAAGGTAATTTTTCGAATCATCTCGAAACTGTCCCATTGGAATTTCTTATGAGTATGGCCTGCATAAAAGGTCTTCTCCAGAATAGTTTTGAAGTGATCCCTAATGAAGTCTACTGTAGGGTTGTCGGGAATATCAGTGATATACCAGGTAGTGTCTTTGATATCATAAAGAAAGCTCTTTATCTTAGCTCCCTGGAGTTGGCATATCTCCTGTAGTTTCTTAGTGAGATATATTTCTCTGTCTAGATTAGTTGGAAGATTGTACATAGCTAGCGATTTTAAGTTTGGGGGAGGGGTTGCCTCCCCCTGATGAGTCCCCGATTTACTTTGTCATGGCCTTGAGAAAGCGGTTGTATGCTTCTTGGTTTTCTTCCTTGGTATTGGATTCGAAGAGCTTATTGATGTCCCGATAGGTTTCCTTGGCATAGGAGGTCCAGTCTTTCTTGAGTTCTTGGATAGCCTTGTCATCCTTGTTCTTGAGAGCTTTGTCATATTTGGAGACATAGCTGGCAAGGGTATGCCTGAGCTCCCTGCGTTTGGCTTTTTTCTGCAGTGAGGTGAGGCCAGCCATTACCTGATCGGTGTAGACTGATACCCTGACGGATTTTACCTTGGTCTCTTTCTTGGCCTTGGTCTCCTTTGTTGGGGTGTCGGCTGCTTTTGCAGTTACTTCCTGGATAGAGTTTTCCAGTGTCTCAGTGTTGATGAGTTCGGCCTTTTGTGTTTTCTGGGTCTTAGCCTTGACCTGTTTCTTTGTTGTTTTCATGATGTGTAATATTTAGTATTAGTACTTGAATTAATCTTGGATGAAGATAGCAGGCATATCTGGTATAGTGGTCATTCCCTGTTCCCAGGTGAGAAACCCTGTTCCGATGTAGTTTGGACTTGTCTCGTCATCCGGGTCAAAGGATTGCATATATGTGTTGTAGAGATTAGCCCAGAGATTGAGATCGCATTCGGGTAAAGCTTTCTGAATATCGGGATTGTCAGATTCCTTGAAAGCCCGGAGCACTGAAAAGAATTCCTCGATAGCACTTGGGATGTAGTCAAAGCATTCATCGTCTCCGACAAAGGTAACCAGATCTTTGAGAAGGTTACCGAAAGCTTCATGAAGAAAGATGTCAGCTGCCCAGGATGTACCGTGTATCTCATAGACTGATAGACATTCGGTTCCCATTATTTCGAGCCTTTCGAGCTGTTCCTTGTTGAGTCTAGCCTTGTAGAGTTCAAGTTGTTCTGAGTTTGGGAACCCCTGGATTGTAGTACTTGTGCAAAGGAGATATGTCTCCCCGTTGTTTGCATTGAAGCTGATGAATTTAGTGACTGTGTTTTGCATAAAATTTATTAATTTTTAATTTGCAATGCAAATATAATAAGGAAGTTGCTCTAGTTATTGAGAGCTGCTATCATAGCTGCTTGAGGAGCTCATCTAGCTCATTTTCTAGCATTGTCACCCTCTCTTTTAGAACTCGATCTGTTTTACATTGGAAACAATCATATTGATACCTTTTACAGTATTTATTCCCATTCTTTTTCAGGTAGTAGAATGCTGCACAATATCTCGTGGATAAACGTTCCCTCTCATAAAGTACTAATTGCTGTGCTGCTAATTGAAATACCTGAGAAACGCATTTTCTTTCTTCGGTAGTCATATTCTTATACCATTTCTAGCCATTCCTTTGCAAGAGCCTCAGTGTTGAAATCTTGGATTATGAGCATGATGTTAGTGTTGTCCCAAGCAGTCCAGGCATCACTCTCTGGGTCATAGTGATAACCTTTCTGATAGCCCGGTTTGAGAGTTTTGATGTCTCTATCCTTATCCAAGAATCGTTCCCGGATAAGGTGTTCCAGTCTTTTTTGTGAGGCTTTACCTCTCAGTATTTGTACCCGTGTTTTCATCTTCGATGATGTTTAGAGCAAATTTAGTTATGACCCTGATCTGAACCCTGAGACCCGCAAGATAGACTTTTACTGTCTTGCCTTCTGAGAAAGCCTGAGCAGCAATTGTAGCACCCAATTCTGAAAGCCTTTGGTCTAGATCCTTAAGAGCAATTTCTGGATTCTCATCGTCCCAGAGTCCCAAGTTTGAAGATACATCCTGGAGAACTTCCTTTGGAAGGATTCCGATTCCCTGTGCCAGGTTCATATATGTCCAGAGCCTGTCTTGGTAGTTGAGTTTTGATTTGAATGTGATCATAATGTTTATTAATTTTTTAATTTGCAATGCAAATATAATAGGGGAGTTGCTAGGGTTATCGAGAGCTCCCATCTGAAGCTCTAATCAGGGTATAGCAAAACCTTTTTGCATCCCCAGGAGCCATCTCTATGGTATAGGGCATAAGCTCCTCATTAGCATATAACCTGAGCTGATTGTTACGAGGTTTCTCGATAACTTGAGCAGGACCAATACCACATAGGTCTCCAGGAAGAATCTCGTCAGCTTCTAAATAGAGAGCGAACAGTTCTTCCTTCTGTTTCGGGAGAAGCTGCAGAATGAATTCATCATCGGTTCTGAGTATGCACCTCCGGTATCGTCCCAAGAAATCTTTGATGAAGATGCGATTGTAGTGAGCATTGAAGCTGAATCCCAGTTTATCATCTCCATAGAAGTAGATAGCACCTTCGATAGAGTTCTTATAGAAGCCCTTAAGAGGAGTATAGAAAGGATTTCCCGTAAAAGAAATATTGATGAATACGGTGCCTGAAAGCTTTGGATCAAGCAGTGCATTGAGAATTTGTTTTGGTGTTGCCATGTTGTTAAAAGTTTTAAGGGGATCTTAAAGACCCCCTTGGATTAATAAAGTAAGAAAGCTGGGAATCTTGGTGTCTGATTCATCCCCTGTTCCCAAGTGAGGATATCAGTGTCGATGTATCCCGGAGCTTTTTGCATATAAGTATTGTAAATACTAGCCCAGAGATCAAGATTGCATTGAGCAAGCCCCTCCCTGATGTTAGGGTTATCTGACTTGCTAAAAGTCTGCAGCACTGAGAAGAATTCTTCAATAGAAGCTGGAAGAAAGTCCTCCCGTTCATCTTCCCCGAAAGCCCCGATTAATTCTTTGAGAAGATTACCGAAAGCTTCCTTGATAAAATCTTCGATAGCATAAGGTCTAGAACCCTGGAGAAGTTCATAGACTGAGAGGCACTCTGGATCAAATTCTTTGAGCTGTTCTGGAGTGAGTTTAGCTAAGTAGAAATCGATCTGATAAGAATCAGGTCTTCTTTTAAGCGAATTCCCCGTGACAAGGGTGAAAGTATCCATGTTGCAGCTGTTGAAGCTGATAAACCAGACTAGATTGTTGTTTTGCATAATGTTTATTAATTTTTAATTTGCAATGCAAATATAATAAAGGGGTTGCTCTAGTTATCGAGAGCTCTATTGAGAGCCCAGAAGATCTCCACTCCTACCCTTAAGCGGGATATATCTCGATCTCAGGGTCTTCGGCATTTCTGTCTATATTCAACTCTATTTCTCTTCTTATCTCATGATGCTCATCTTCAAACGAGCCAAGAATGCCCTTATAATCCCCAGAGATCTGATCCATATCTTCCTGGGATATAGAGACCATCTCTTTAGATGTGTCTACCCCCTGCTGTTGGGTAGCTACTACTACAGGGAATTCTGATGTATCATAATGCTCCTCTATGAATTTAGCATTAGTGACTGGCTTATCGAGTTTCTTGTTTTCTTCAATTATAACCTCAATAGCTTTGTCTAAGGTTATGCCCACATTCTCTTGGGTGTTGGTGTTTTGGTTGAATATGTTGATAGACCCTCCTCCCTGGAGAGATCGAAGGATTCCCTGGAGATTTGCAGTGCTCTGCATCTTTAGGCCCAGGACTTTGTTGACTTCTGCCGTGACAAATGGAACATATTTCTGTCCCTGAGATCTCTGTAGTATCTTAGCCTGTCCCTCAATGGCCATTCGATCTTCTAGTGCCCAGGTTATTTGTTGGCCTATCATTGAGTTTATCAGCTCTTCTTGCTTATCTCTATCCCACAGCTTAGTGCTTAGCAGAGAGTCCCTCATCTGCATTCTTATCCTCTCGGGATCTGTCTTAAGAAAGTCTGCTAACTCTACTGCTGACATAATTCTGCCACATAACATTCCACTATTAGTTATCCAATACTGGATGAACAGAGAGTGTATTCTATCCAGAAACTCAGGTGTGGGATCCTTTCTGTAAGCTGCCATTGCCTGGGTCATTCCCAAAGGTCTTGGCAATCTGAATTCTTTAGTTTTTTTCATTATTCCAAAAGTTTTTATCTGACATAGTATATACACACCAAGATTCCCCTGTGCAGAGGGGAATCTCTAGTAATATCTTTAATGACCTACCATTTCAGGCTGATCTCTATGTAATCCCAATCCCTGTTCAACTTAAATACTTTGAAAGAATCTCCTGGAAAATCTGGGCTTTGGAGCAGTTTCTCAAGGGTACATATCGTGTCGGTATGTACTAATCCTAAATCTAATCTAATATCAGCTCTATTGTTGCCCTGAAAGATGCTTATCCTGAAGGTTTGACCATTGAGCAGGGTAAAAATTTTGTCAAGGACCTGGGGAATAGGGCCTGGTGGCCCTACTTCCTTTGGTCTCGCATCTAAGTGATTATCCTTTTGCATACCCTAACCCTGCATTTCGGAGATTTTGCCCTGCTCAGCCTTTTTTGCCAGGGCCCTGTTTCTCCGATTTTCGATCTCCTCATGTTCTTTTGGAAAGTATTCTTTCCTGAAAGGAATTATCACCTTTGCGTAGAATGCCCCCCAAAGCTCTTTCCTTAAAGGGCCGCAGGCCTTCTTATTGGATATCGCAGAGAACTTATTTTGAATTTCCCCTATAATTATTTGGAAAATTCTAAAATCGAACTCTAGGCCGGCATTTTTTCGGGTCTCTACTGTGATCCTTACTCTGTCCATGAATTCAGCCTTGAGATCTTCAAGGAAGAGATTTGTGTTGAAATGATTTGCAAGCTCTGGATTATCCAGATTGTACTTTTTTACGTATTCCTTAGTTGTCATATTAGATGGATTTAATGATTTGTGTTAGATAACCATATTTAGTGTCTTCCCAGTAATAGATGAAAGATAAATCTTGTCCCCGGAATGCTTGAGAAGCTTCTTTAGTCAAGCCCTTGGGTATTCCTGTTACATATAGATAATGTAGTCCTCTTGGGTCTAGAACCAGATAGGGAAATAGTTGTCCCTCAGTCCCCCAGTTGAAAGTACCCCTGACCCAGAAATCTGGAACATGAGGATCATAATTCTGACCCGAGGGCTGGTCTTTGTCTAGAGGAAGCAGCACATCTTCTATTAAGAAGTTGGGATCGATCTCCCTCTTGGGAGTGAGCCAGTCATAGTAATGCTCTGTATTGAGAAAACGAATTCCCGTAAACTCTAATGGCAGTGTTTTTACTTGATCCGTGAACATTTTCTTTTGGGTTTTCGGTTCTCAACTATAGCTTCTTCTTGTTCTTCTAGATCAGGCTCTGGATCCTTGGGGACTAGATGCTTGATAGAGTCGAGGCTGTTCTGGACAATTGCCCTGATGAAGAGTCTACTAGGAGCAAAGAAGTAATCTTTGATATTGTCCTTATTGATGAGCATATCATAGAGCTGGAAGAATTTTTTTCGGGTTCTGAACTTGACATCTTCTTGGATGAGATATTGGGTCAGAACCCTTTTATGTAATTCGATAAGCTCTTTGAGTGATCTCTCAATAGCTCTTTTGGGAATAAGAGGTACCATAGCATTAGCATTAAAAGCATGATATAGTCAGACCTAGACTAACCCTGCGGCACCCTTGAGATACTTCTTTCTGTAGTCGTTGTACTCCTTCTGAAGAGCTTTGAATTCCTTGGATGAAGAATCGACCCGTCCCATTTTGAGTTCGAGCTTGTGAAGAGTTGCCCTTACTGTGCAACGGAATTTCTTCCTGTCCATAGAAGTAATGCAGTCTTCTGGGTAAAGGTATTTGACCTCCCTTACGGTAGAGACTTCCTCGATCAGTTTCTTGTTGACTTTCTTGACGGGTGACTCCTTTGGTCGTTTGATCTTAGGCAGACCCTTGGTCTTCGGGTCGGACTTTTTGGCCTCGGCCTTTGGCTTTGCCTGGATTGATTCCAGGGTCTTGTTCAGGATAACTTCCTGAAGTTTCTTGTTGTTTACCTGTTTCATGACAGTTATAATTAAAATTAACGTTGGTATAATTGCATTCCCTTTGCAATTATTTCAATGCAAATATAAATATAATTTTATAAATAATAAGGTGGCTCACTTTTGAGCTCTCTTGGAGGCTTTCTGATAAGTCTTAGCGACAGTTCTTCCTTTGTTGTCTTTGTGATAAGTAACGATCTTATTACCCTGAACTTTAGTCGTGGATGATCCAACCGATCGTCCCTGAGTATCCCTGTACTTCACCGTAATGGACCCGTTCCTGTGAGTTTGGGTAGTGTAGCTTCCCACCGTTCTTCCCTGTCTGTCTCTTATGATTGTTTTCTGAGGAACTGTTAAAGCTAGACAGATTCCCAAGATTGCTAGTGTTCTCATTTGCTTTCATTTATTAGATCATTGAGTAATTCTTTGAAATGTTTCATATACCAGCAGTTCCCGCTGCAGTCTCTCTGCTGATAGATATTGTAAGCCCCACAGTGTGGAGGTGGCTCTAAACCCGCTGAATTGGGACTATAGTAGGGACAAGTAAACTTATGAGCATTTATAGCCAGCTCCAGGCTAATAGAGTTCTTCTGCTCCGCCATAGTAATCGTATAAATCTGCGTAATCAAGTGATAATTGACCGAGTACCTCTTCAACTGTGGTAGTAACGGTTGTCCCGTTGAAGTGAAGAGTGATAGTGCTAGAGGGGTTGAAATTCTTTGGGTTCACCCCCTCGGGTAGAGACTTGTTGGCAAACCTTCCCAGATCGGGTTGTTTTATCTGATAGTCATACACCTTAGTTGGCTTAGGTATTCTTATTTTAGCTTCCCTTTGACCAGCTATATATGTTACTGTAGCAAGAGCAAGAGGTATGGCAATAAACACTAGCCCAACTACCAGCTTATCCCAAGCAGTGAGTTTGTTATCTTCTATCTCTGGACCAGGGAGATTAGGTATTGGGTCCTTGATGTCGGGTATTTCCATATTCTAGTGAGGAAGTTTATTGAGATCCCATGTATTTAACTCTAGATAATCTCGACCTTGGTTATCTGGTAGATAGCCTTCGAAACAATTACCAAACTGGGTTTGAGAAGCATAGATTCGGGTATTCAGGAGATCCTTGCGTAGTCCCTTAAAGTAATCCATAGCCCTGGACTCTTGAGTGAATACCTGAACTGTAGAAATATCGGTAACGGCATTGTAAAATTGCACCGTGTAAATCTTATAGAACCCTTTCATAGATGTATTTGTTTGTTGATATTACTCTTGACCTTAACTCTTTGCCCACAGAATCAGCTGAGGCAATAGCTTCGAAGTCTTTTCTAGGTACATTGAAGTAGCGATATACACCCCCTTTATTGAAGCCTACTTCTAGAATGTTAGTCTCTCCCTCTAAGTATTGTAGAAGGATGACATTAGAGGAATCCCGAACATCTACTGTGGTCAGATTCCCGACTGTTGTTGTGTTTCGTGTAACCATATTGCATTTATTTTTTATTGCAATGCAAATATAATATTAATTTGCATAATATAATAGTCGCCCAGAAGAGAGCTTCTATATAGCTCAAGAAAAGGGCCCATCTCCCGACGGACCCTTTCTGCGAGTGAATAAATCAACAAATAATCAATGATAAGAAATCTATGATAAGAAATCAGAGGGAACTTCCCAGCGCCCCAGGATTTATAACAATTATACGATTATAATATAGCGAATTCTAAGCGAGAAAGTTATATCCACCCGCATTATTAATTAGTTAATCTAGTTCTTCATCTAAAACCCTAAAGTCCCTGACCTTTGGACCAGTCTTCTTAACCTTATAGAGAGTGGGATCATCTGAGTTATCCCATCTCATAGCCCAGTCTAAAGCCACCCCTTTAGCTTTCTCTATTCCCATGTTTGCTTGAAGAAGTCTCCTCATCTTCCTACGATATTTCTTCTTCATCTGTTCTGACATGGGTTTTCCATCTATCTGGGGGTAGTCATAAATCCCTGGCTGCTTATTTACGGTCTTGACCTTCCGATGTACTTCAGGCTTGATCAATTTCTTGGGTTGAGATATGATCTTCTGTTCAGCTACCCGGATAAGGTCATAATACTTCTTTAACTTGGGCCCATGTTCAGGATCCTTAGAGTAGTCTATCTCAGGGTTCAAGTGATTCTTCTTAAGGTATTGAACCAATTTAAGAAGAGCATCCTTCCTAACTATCTGAGGACTCTTGTCGAGATCCATCGGATCTGGCTCCCTTAATTCTGTCTTGGTGATGTCTCGATTCTGTCTAACCTTCACCTGTGGTTGTTTTTCTTTCTTAGCCATATTACTCTACTTGTATTGTGTGACTGTGTAACTTGATAATTTAATATAGCTATCTAGAGTATATCTAACTGGACCATAGGAATTCAAGAAATTAATGTATTCTCGTATCTGGTCTTCAGATTCGAGTGTCAAAAATATCTTATGATAAGTATTATCACTGCCCCTCAAACCCACTGACCACAAATCCTTGGGTATAGCCTTTTTCTGAATATCTCCGAAACTAGACTCTATTTTAGCTTTTATAAACACTAGTTCTCTGGATAAAGTAGCTTTCTTTCCAGAAGAAAGTTTGGGATCTTCAAGCTTCTCTTTTATCCCCTGATAATAGTCAAGCATATCCCTGAAGCGGGATATGCTTTGAGTTATGGAGTTGAGATATCCCATCAGTTACAGTATTTAGAGGGTTTTATAATAATCGGAAATGTTGTTGTTTTCTGATTCTTAACCTCTTCTTTGAGATCAAGATTATCTTGAAAGAAAGGCTCCCAGTAATCTTCATACCAGCCCAAGTCTTTGAATACGGCCTTTAGAGCTTCAGACTCTAAATCTGTTGGGGTCTCTAGCTTGGTCCGGGTATCATAAGCGGTGCTCATCATGAGAAGCCAAGCCATAGGGAAGCAGGGAAATACCCCCTCTCTCTTAGATACTGGACAATCGGGATCTTGCTGAGCGGCTTCCCAGCTAAGAGCTGCGGTGTACCAAGCACCCTTTCTGACGGGGAATTTCTCCATGTTCTGAAGAGCCCATGAACAAGTGGCTTTGAGGGAATCAAATATAGTAATGTTGCTGTCCACGTTTTTCCAGATTTTCAATATCTGGTTCTTCAATTCTTCGTTAGCTTTGAGTTGCATAATGTTTATTAATTTTTAATTTGCAATGCAAATATAATAAGGGAGTTGCTGGGGTTATCGAGAGCTCTATAGATCGCCCCAGTTCGGCCTATCTATATTCTCAACATCTTGCCTCATTTTATCCTCTATGGCTAGAGCCCTTTGAAGTATATTCTCAAGTATTTCTATTTCTTCTCTAGATTGATGCTCTGGCGGTAGTTTTTTAGACCGTTCTAGAGAATCTGCACAATTCAATATTAAATTGCTTATAGCAAGATAAATTATTTCTCTTTCGCCGTCCATATCTGCTTTTAACAAGTACAAAAAAAGCCCGGTCCCAGAAAAGGGAGCGGGCAAAATCATGACCTAAAGAACCGTTGGCAAAAAGAACTAGTCCTCTTCCTCCTCTTCGGTTTCCTCTTCCTCTTCCTCCTCTTCGGAGTCATCCTTGCCTTTCTTGCCAGCACCCGGGGTCTTGTCCACCAGATAGCCGTGGCCCTTCTTGGACTTCGGGGATACTCCCTCTACCATGACTACTGAGGTAGATACTACCTCTCCGTCGGCATTGAGAGCAACGGAAGTGATGAGGGAACCGTGCTTGCGAACTGGAGCAGCAAAGTTGAGAACCTTGGAACCGTTGGCGAGCTCGATAACATCGATCTGCTTAGAGTTCGGCCTCTGGCCGGCAGGACGATTCTTGAGAGCCTCCATACGGGCCTTTCTCTTTGCGGCCTTCTCTTCTGGGGTCATCTTTGTTTTCTTTGCTGCTTCCTTAGCAGCTGGGGCGGCCTTTGCGGCCTCTTTGTTTACTTTCTTTGCCATAGCATTTGAAAATTTGAGTTGTGTTAATTTGAAGCCCCGGTGTTTTAAGCCGGGGACATTATTCCATAGTGAAAGGAGAATTTATTACTTCTTGGACTTCTTGGACTTCTTTTCCTTTTTAGGGAGCTCAATGCCCAATTCCTTGGCGATCGCCTTGCGAAGCTTCTCAACCTCTTCCTCGTCGAAGTCGTCTGGGTCGGTATCGAGATCCTGATCATCGCATACATCCTCGAGCTCTTCGAAGTCCATGTTAGCGAGATCCTCTCCGGTCAGTTCTGGAGTTTCTTCCTCCTCTTCCTCCTCCTCAGTTTCTTCCTCCTCTTCCTCATCGGAGTCGTCCTCGTCCTCCTCTTCTTCCTCGGATTCCTCATCCTCAGAATCGTCCTCATCGGAGTCGTCCTCCTCTTCGGTTTCCTCTTCCTCTTCCTCCTCCTCAGTTTCTTCCTCACCGAAGATAGATTCAGCCTCCTCAGCAGTCAGGTCAATTGGAGCAGGGATGATCTGAATTGACCCATCATCAAAAGTGATGATAATGTTACCGTTGATCTCTTTCCTTGAGATCTCTTTCTTTGCAGCTTTTTTCTTAGCCATAATCTTAAATATTAAGGGTTAATAAAACGTGTTATCGTTTGCATTCATATAGTTTGAAGCATCAAAGAGAGTAATTCCAGTCTACCCGGGTATACCCTGATATACCCACTTCTTTGTGAAAGTTATAGGCATTGGGATAACGTGACCAATGCTTAACAGTGCAACCAACTACAAGTTTCTTGGGATATACATAAAAAGTACCATTTATTGGTTGATTACTCTCTATATAGTTGAACCCAGGTCTCTTTTTATAAGAGTCTCTTGGAACAAACCCTCTGAAGATAAATTCTTTCTCTAGATAAGGTCCATTATCTTCTGTCCTTACTAAATAAAAGTTTCTACCTGTCCAGCGCAAATAGTCATTATAATGGTGTTCTGCCATTCGCAAAGCTTTTCGCATTGAACATTTGAGTATAGATCTCAAAGTCAAAGCAAAGCATTTATAGGTCATAGCCAGGGGGGAAGATGTAATAACGATTCTTTGCTTTGTTGTCAGCCGCTTTTCTCTTCGATAAGCGAGCTTCCTTGATCTTGCGATCTTGATAATTAATTTCTCCGCTAGAGCCATTCTGAAAATACGTTAGACTATCATCCAATTCCTTCCTTTTTTGATGAGTATTGGTACCTTGGATGAATGAGGTGAATACTTCTTTATTGCCGAACTTACTAAGAGCCAGAAGCCCTGTCTTGCTCGGTATATACTGCCAGTGATTATTTATATATAGGGATATGCCCACAGAAAAGTTTCTCTCTAAAGCTCTTTTTCCTGAGATAAACTTTATGTGATCAAGAGCATGAGGCCCAAATATTTTTTTATACACCTTTTTGGCTTTCTTCTCTGAATACCAACCTTGGAGAATGAGAGTCGGGATATAATCCTTATAACTCCAAGGGTAGTACTTATGAATGAAAATCTGGGTATCAAGATCCCATACTGAATGTTGTAAATCTTGGTTAGCCTTGTTCTTAAGTCTTTTTTGAAGAAGCTTTGATTTAACCTCAACATCAGTTATCTCATCCTCTAAATACTTGCCCTTAAGTTTTGGGACTGTAGACATTATCTCCCGGTATCTCTCTTCCAGGGTTAGTTTTCTTTTTCTTTTGCTTTTGCGCTTGCTATCCTGTACCATTGCTTGATGGATTTGAGATTA
>OQWE01000003.1_pt1 | contig 68090 bp, 44 predicted proteins | sample 1691591 | NCBI WGS metagenome assembly OQWE01 (sample SAMN03418265, study PRJEB22391) | human gut metagenome | biome: human-gut; feature: organic feature; material: feces | host: Homo sapiens | place: Tanzania | collected 2013-01
GAGTTTACTAACTTTACCCTCACCGCCCGTAACCCCACTTCCCGATGGGGTTTTGCTATAAATATTTACTCGCTAAAATTTTTTGTTAGGGGACAACTCGTATATCGTTGCCTATCGTAATCTATGTTAAGTGTAACATCTTTCTGTATAAGTCCTGGGTCTCTCGAATAAAATTTGTCGTAAGAGTTTATTGTCGGGCCATAAACATTACCGTCGCTTTCGTAATCAAGACCGTCAAATCCACCATCTCCATTTGATTCGTTGAAACATAAAATATATCCCTCATTATCATAATCAAGATTGTTCGCAAACAATGTCAATTCGACGGTGTGAACAATAGCGGTATTAGGCACCTGTACGCGTATACGGTTGTTCATCTTGTCAAATAACTCACTATGACTGGTAAAATCAAATATCTCGTCTGACTGTTTCAAAAACGGGTATATATCAATTGTTGAATTAGCGTGAGATGCGCCTATGTTTATAGTTAAATCAATGGAGACAGACAATGCATCCGCCCAATAGATTGTGCTTACAACATACTCATTCTTCTTTCCTGTCAACTCAATCCAAGGTATTTCTGGATAGACATAAGTCTTATCACCTATGATTATGTCTGTCCTTGGTAAACGATAGAACAGAGTAGGTGTGTTTTTCCGAGCGTATATGAATCCAGAAAACCCGTCAGTTGGCAAATCAGGTGTTTCATACTCCTTGGAGTCATCGTCATTTATCGTGTCAGTCGATATATGGAATATCATATTCTTGTATGCGTCACCTGCTTCTATGCCTGTATCATATAATACAGATTGCTGAGTGAACGCACTGTCTTTAGTATATGGATTTAGGATTTGTATCTGGTAGTAATACGTGTCTCCAGTTTCTACTGATTGATATAATGTTCCTTTACCGTTGAACTTGTTTGTTATCTTCAAAACAAGCAATGGGTGTTTACCGTCTGTACCAAAACATACATTCGTTCTGTCAATGTCATTCAACAGGTATCTGTCTTGTAGTATGGTACTTGCGTTTGTATATTGTGTTTGAAGGACTTTATCATTAATATCTGTAATTTGTTCCCATACGACATTCTTCAAATCGACATCGGCGGAAAAACTTATTGTTTCTCTTGAAATCTTAGAACCTGGTGCAAATTTAAAGACAGGTGTATTCTCGTCTGTCGTGTAAGTCACATTACGCCAATATTTATCACCTAACTGTAGTGATGGTCCGCTCATTTGTCCTTCCTGCTGGTTGATTGACACATTCAAATAATGATAGAAATCATCAACTTTGGGTTCCTCTTCAAAATACTGCAATACCATAACATCCAAGAACACTGATTTGTTCTGCTGAATCTCGTGTTCAAGGATTTCATAACCTATATACATATTCAGTGTATTCTGCCCTGGAGAAGACGGCGTTAAGTATACATTTTCAGGGTGTTCAACTTCAATATTGTCTTTTAACAGGTAGGTTTCGGCATCACAATCGTATAAGTTTGTCTTGTCCATACCCATCTTATAAGTGTACATCCATTCACCGAGCGCTATATGGTCAGCATCGTACATATACTTTGGATTCAAATCACTGGTATATGCATCCATTTTAATTTGAATAGCGTCAATATCACGTCTTTGTGTGGTAAGTGTTAAGGTAACAATTGACTCTTCATTGGTTTCCTTGCTTAAAACTATAGGGTTTGTTTCATCAAAATCACTTTGCTCAGTTGACAATGTCAATGTAAACAAGTCAGAACTTTCCGTATGCTCGTTCAAGACCCACCATTGTTCTTTGTTTCCAGTATTACCTATAATCTGGTAATTTCCGCATTTCTCCAAAGAACCGTCATTATTCTGACTATAGCAGTCAATTGTTAGGCGTATATGGTTCCAAGTGAATTTCTCGTACTCGTATGTGCCTTGCCCTGGTTTTAATGTTTTAATGAAATTAACTTTGATTGTTGAAAAATACAGGACTTTTTCATTTCCCGCTATTTTTGTAAAATTAAACTTACAATGTCCTCTATCAACAAGTTGATTATCTGCGAATTGCGAATCGTTAGAGAATGTTATACTCTCGAACTTATCACTGTTTCGTTGATATACATCGTCAACTATATGCTGTATGCTCACAACATCTTGGCATTCTGTCAACGCAGTTGAAGGAGGCAACGGAAATGATGCGTTAATATCGTCCAATGGTAAATCTAATGCCGTAGACATTAAATCACGTAAGTCTTTCAAGTCCACAACCTTTGTATTGTCAGAACTTGACATGCTCATTGAATCATCAGCGAAAGTATAGTTAGTGAATGAACCAATTCCGACAGAACCACTTGTTGAGGTACTGCCAGTGACAGTGTTTTGTTTTTGTCCTGGTTTTACTACTTCTGCCATACGCTTGTTTGTTTTAGTCCTTCTTTAATTTTCCGTACAAGTCCTTGACGCAGTATAGGGCAAGGATGCTCAATTTACTATAGTCGACCGAAAGCATTCCATTCTCATCCTCTGAAACAATTTGAGGGCAAATTTCATTTATCTCCTGTGCGATTACACCTATCTCCTCTTTTTTAGACGGGTCGTTGTTGAATGTGTAATAGATAAGAGACAGTTCAAGAATCTTGTCAATGTCAATGTTGAGGTCTCCTATAATGTTTTTCAGACGTTTATCCGAATCAGTGTAGAACGCTTTAGCGTGAATCGTGTTTTGTGATGTGATTTGACCACTTTTATTTACACGTAACTTAGGTGGTGTTTGATACACTTTGTCATTTTCAGCATTGATTACAATATCGTGATTACCGAAAACAAGTTGCGTTTTACAATTGACGTCATTTTTAAACACCGCAAGACCATTAAATTGTGAGAAACTATTAACATATACCCAGTGTTTCATAGTTACAGGTTTATCAAAATTCACACTCGGACTTACAGTTAAACTCTTGTTATTCAAACAACCGCTAATCTTGTCAATCCTAATATCGCTCACTTTCAAATCAGGATTCTCTGGTTTGTCAGTCTTTATCTCAACACCAGTTGACTTGACATCTATTGTTCCCCATCCGTTGTTTGTTTGCCCGTCATAATGTTGATTTTCACCTTCTCCAATAAGAGTCCAGTTATATCCAGTTATGCGTGTATAACTACCACTTGCGTTTGTCAACTCTCTGACATTGTCATGTGAGAACGCACCAGTCAGCGTGTCAGATTCTGGTTTATTGGTCTCATAACCATTTAAAACAATTCGAGGTACCGCCAAACTTCTTTGTTTTGATATTGCTATATTTGGATAATAGAACCATTTCAACTTGTCAACAGTAGTAGGGTTGCCAACCTTCTCTGGTGGAATAACTCCAGCGAAATAGCAGAAATTACCTCCGTCTGTATCTAATACCTGATATCTTCTCTCGATATCAAAATTTGGACCCACACAACCTCTTGGGATACCGAACTCGAAATTTAATACCTGATTGTCCTTTGTACCACCGCTGCTTACATGTACATACGCCTCTGCCTGTAGACACTCCCTTGTAGTCTCGTCATATGCTGGGTCAATTGTCTTTGTCACCACGTTTGTTGATACAGTGATACCCTTTTCCGTGGTAAGACAGTCATTCTCGTCCTCGGCATAGTAGTCTGACACGTTACCTAACGCGTAGTACATACCGTTCTCGTCGAATTTCAGGAGTTTACGCAAATCGTTAAGGTTTGACTCGTAGTCATCCCTTGCCATACTTGACGCGATAAACGATATTGTGTTGTCAGCGACATTGTATCCAGTGACCGCCTCTTTAGATTCCTTGTCATCTGACAGGACATATACCTTTTTCTCGGTCTTGCTGTGTATGAACGGTTTTCCACCGAGCACTTCCTCGCTGGTTATGTATGCTGACTTGTCATTAGTCAATTTCCATTTATATGCTACTTTCATCGCTTCTTGTGTTTAACTTATGGGTTTGTGATTGTCCACTTCAACGGTGCGGACATTTTATATGTAAACTGGTCTACATCTGCATCGATATTCAATGTGACAGAATCACTGAACTCAAGATTATTGAATGCGTCAGTGTTGTCGTTAGTGTTTATGACACCATCAATAGGTAAATCCTCCTGGCATCCATACTCTACGCTTTCGTTCTCAATCTCGATTTCAAGCAGTGACGTGGACGGCACAACCTGTTTCAGATAAGGCATTATACATTTGTACAAGTATTCCCTGAATCCCACCTCTTTCGCTATTGAACCTTTAAAAGTAATCTTGAGGTTCTTTACATTGATGATTGAGTTTGCCGCTGCCTCGTCATTAGATGAACTTTGGTTTGTCTCGTTGTCTCCGTGTATGCCAGTCTCGAAATTGTATGGCACAAGGTTGCTATTGTAGAATGTACCTGTGTTCTTTCCTACCTTGTTCTCTACCGAAGTCGTTATGTCATACTGGAGGATAGGACCATACTCGTCCTCAAGATTGTCAATGTTGTAGTAGTCAATCTGCTGAAGATTGTTATGGCGTTTATAGTGGTCTGTGAAATACCATGTCTTGACGTTGTCCTCAACGAGGTCAGATACAGTGAAACCGTGTTCTTTAATACCGTCAATCAGTTCTCCGTTCTCGCACTTGTACGCGTCATCTATAAAGTTGTTATTAATGATTGCATCTCTAAAGAGTTGCTTGAACCTCAACAGGTATTCTTTACCGTCATCATATTTTCCGTATCCTACGTGCGGGTTGTTTCCTGTGGTATCGTCAATGATTGACTCAAGATACAGAACCTTTACGCCATTTCCGTATGCGTGCTCAATCTCGTCAGATGTAATACACTTCCATCCGTTATCGGAATATTCAGTGCAGTATTCCCTGTCGTTTATGATAAAATAATTCGAGTATTTGCTTAAATCTCCAGATTTGACATTCTCTTCGTACATTGACAACGTACTATTGTCATAAACATAGTAAATGTCACCGTTCTGCAATTGCCCATAAGGCACAGCGAACAACTCGTTTATGTCTCGAACGACGTTCAGGTATTTCTGTGTCTCGTCGTATATGGTAAACTTTCCGTCAGAGATGATACTGTCAATTCCTTGTGCAAGAATGCCATCGTTGATATATTTCTTGTAGGTCTTTCCCCATCCACCGTACATCTGGAAATACATTTCATTCCCATTTGAAGATGAAGATGTGTTAGTGAACCACGGTATCAGGTACTTGAATGAACCCTTTTCGTTCTCAAACACAACAACCCTTACTGGTAGACCGTCAAGACCGAGTTCAAGAGGGTCATCAGAATATAAGTCCTCCCCATTTACTAACAGTCCGTATTTCTGTGTTGACAAGGTGTCGTCAACAGGTACTATCTCGTTCATTGATGCCACGGCAACATACTCGCTAATCGCGTAATCACCATCTTGTGGGGTAGGCAGATGTCGTGCAAAATCATCTGACATATAACCGAACAGTCCAAGTACCATTTCAATCGCCTCCTTAGTTCCCTTTCGTGACAGAATCGCCTTTGAGTTCAGTTTAAGGTTACGAAGGAATACCGTGTTTGCCTCGCTTGCCGTGTATTTGTGGTTGTCTGATTGAAACAACCTTATTTCAGAACCGCTGTTCGCAAAAGTAGAAACCGCATTGACGACATCCCATCCGCTCATTGATACAGCGTCAGACAAGAAATAGTCTGGCAGGTTGTTCTCCTTGTTGTATGTTATTACATTGGTGTTTGATATGTTGTCTATGTATGTTTTCAACTCGTCGAATATGTACGCGTACCCTGACATAAGCATCTTGAACTTAGTAGTGCCAAGCGCATAGTCCTCGCTGTCAGTATCGTCCATATTGTTAGTGAATGTCAAGTCCATATTCTTAACGGAGTCATGTACCATCATTCTCCAAAGGTTATCAGAGAACGACTCGTCATAGACCTGTGCGAGTTCCATAAGACTTGACAGGTAGTTCTCGAAAACAGCGTTGTTCACCTCTATGTTCCAGTCGTATGACGACGGCCATGTGTATTTCCTGTTCTGGTAGTGGTAACCGTTCTCGTCATCGTACATATACTCGAATGTCGCCGTGTACAGAGGAGTGGTGGACCTGTTAAGCAATACGCTCTCAAAAGGTGTTAGACTGTTGAAGAACTCCTCAAGAAGTCTCTTCTTTGGTCTGATATGGTAACCGATATATTTGCCGTCCGTAAGCAGTACAGTGCCTCCGTTGTAGTAGTACTCGCAAATCATCATCTCGTCCTCAAGATAGATGGTGGCGATACGGTCTCCTTCCTCGAAACATATCTTATCCTTAGTATTCGATTCCCATTTCGGAGAGCAGTAAACCATATCTCCGTTGTAGTCAATGACATCATACAAATTCCTTGAAAGACAGAAATAACGCATCTTGTTATAGACATCGCTCTCGTTCATAGACTCTGCCGAAAGGTTAATCTCGAACGGGTTGTATATCATCACTGGAACATCAAACTCCTCCTTACCCAATAGGTATGCGTCATCTCCGTTATAGATACGGCATTGCTTGTCTGTTACATACAGTTCCGCTGGAAACTGCTCTATAATCTTGTTGACACTGTATTTGACAAGGTCAGAGCAACTTCCGTAGTAGGCGTAGTCACTCAACGACTTTGAGAACTGGTGAAGTTTTATTGAACTTTCAGACGACTCGACAGACGATACTGATTCTAGTGTCGCCACGGTAGAACCGTCAAAGACTTCCCAGTCACCGAACTTGTGTTTCCTCGTTCCGTTCTGCTCTGAACGGCGTGTGAGTTTAAAGTTAGACGTACCATAAGGAAGACTGTCGTTTCGCCATCCTCCCTCGGTACCTACGGTCATATAGTCACGCTCATAGATTGTACTGTCGCTTAACAGTTTATGACGTTTCTTAACCGTATAGTTTCCTCTGGTTACTATGTAGTCCTTGTTCTTACTCGACATTAGGTTTTATCTTTTCAAATTTATTCTGCTCGTCAAATATGATGCTTGTGGTGTTGTTTAACCTGAAGTCGTGGTTGATACCCTCCTTTGTGTTGACAATGTGACCGTAAGCGGACTGGTTGTAGAGTCCTCCATCGCTGTTGAATGTCGTAATCAGCGCCTTGTCGAGGTTCCTTATCTGGTCTCCCTCAAGCATAGTGGCGATTGACTCAATATCGTGCTCTGTAATTTCTATCTCCATCATAACAGGGTTGAACTTGGTGTTAATCAACGCTATTTTCTGTGATGTCTTTCCGATATAAGGCGCACTTGAACTCTTGTACGGCATCGCCACGCTTGGTGTGACAGTGCAGAATATAAGGTCGCTTGACTCACTGAATGTGTACGTTATACCATTCTTGTATGTGTATGTCATACTTGAACTCACAGGTTCGCACCTGTTGTTTGATGTGATGATTCTGTAGTCAGGCAGACGCTCTCCGTTCTCGAAATACTCAATACGGTATCCAACAAGTTCACCGTCGTTGAAGATGGACTCGTCTACATTGCTTACGCTGTCAGCGGACAGCACAACGCCTCGGATATTTGGATATGCAGACAATGTGCTCACGTCAACTATGTTGGTGATAATCTCCTTCGGCTTGATGTATATGGTGTAAATACCAGCGCTTCCGAAAGACCCAAGCGGGAGTTTCAGGTCGTACATACCAGGCAATACGCTCTGTTCACCACCGTTCTCCACATTCATTGACGACAACAGTGAACTGTCGAGTTTCTTGAAACTCCCGAACTCGCTTGAGTCACTACTGCGTGTTGGACGATAATGGTAGAATATGTCGACATCGCTTGATGTCACAAGTGCTGGTTTCTTTGTTCCGTATGTGTTATTTGCCATTTTCCTAAGTCTAATTTTTTAACAGTCAAACCTCCATTATAAATAGTTTTGACTACAAATTGAAGAAGTTGTTCCTGTAATTCTTCAAGTCAGAGAACGTCTTTATCTCACCAAGCAGATTATGGCGCTCGAATGCCGCGTAGTCACCTCTCTCTATTGACGCGTCAATGTCCTTGTTAGCACTTATCAGTCGACTTGTCGCCTCGTCCTTGAAAGCAAATGTCTTAAGGTACATCTCGTTTGACAGTGAGTCGCTCCTGAACGATACGTCCGCAACTCTAACACTGCCACCTATGCTGTTGATGTCATCATTGTCAGCATACTCACCTGTTGTGAGGTCAATGTCCATATAGACTATTTCCTTGTAGGTATTAGTGTCCTGGTAGTACATATCGTATGTCTTGTAGGCATATGTGAATGACTCAATATATTTGATTCCAGTATCCTCAACAATTGTAATCGCGCTGTCATTGTCATTGGTATTCACCTCACAACCTATGTGGTATATGAATGTTATCGTCTGGTTCGCACTGTTGATAACAGGGTCCTCTAAATAACAATACTGACCGTCGCTTGTAATAACAACCCCTTTTGTGTAAGGTATGTCTGCATAGTATTTCCCGTCAGACGCTGGTTTGGAGTCATCATCAAAACAGAACGACAAAACCTCTCCGCTTGCGCTGTATGATTTCTTCTTCGATGCGAATATGTCAAGTTTACTCTCGCATTGCCCGTTAACAACAAACGGTTCATAATCGTCTGGTGTGTCAACGAAGGAATCCGCTATTTCCCAATGCGGATTATCTCCATTTTCATCAAAATCTATCAACTTGGTTAAAGGATTGAGGAATCCAGTGTAATACACATTGATAAATTTAAAAATAGGCGTGTCAGATGCGTTCTCAACGAGTATCTGTTTACGGATAATACCGTTATCGTTATTATTGAATAAAGTGCCTGAAATCGCCTCTTTTGAGGTTATAAACCTATAATGCTTGGACAAACCGTCACTATCCCTATTGTCGTATTCCCTCTTTACTATTTCATAGATATTACCAGTGGCGTTCAGTAAATCATATAGTAAATTGCCGTCTCCGTCCACACCTCCTCTTACGAGTCTGTAGGTGTGTATTCCGCTCTCTGTCCCGTCCTCTGCGTGGAATACGTACTCTCCAAGATTGTATTTCCTTCCAGATTCCCAAAGTTCGCTGTAAGGTGTCAGCATACCGTTGTCGACAATCTCCTCCTCAAGATATACAGGTATGTTGATGAACGGTTCGCTGTAGTGTCTTGTGCCGTTCACCTTCAAGTCAAGTACAAAGTTGTAAAAGTCAACATCATATCTGTGTGTGTCACCGTCAATCTTGAACAATGAGATATACTTGTCAGATTCTGGATTAACACACACAATATCACCTATCCCATATTGCTCGGTGTCTGGTGTTGATGTATTCAGGTTATCTCCATTCCATTCATTGAAGAAGTCAATGTCTACCTCTCTCCACCCTATACTGCCGTTCTGATTGCAAAGTTTATAGAAAACGGACTTTTCAGAGAATCGTTTAAGGAAAGAGAACACCTCAACCATTGTCCTAAACCGTAAAACAAGGTTTTCAGAAATGTCATTGACCAATGGTATCCTGTCTTTAATAGGATAGATTTTAGAGTCATTCGATATGATGATATTAACTGGAGACTTGTTCCAGTCGCTATAGTCCTCCTCGTTCTCCTCGTATACAGGTGCTTCAACAACGTCTTGCTTGATATTGTCAACATATGACGGCAGTTTACCGTCAAACCTACTCTTTGAACTCTCTAAATTGATTATTCTTCTTACTATCTCCATTTCCTATCCGATATTTGCCATTGGTTCATACAGGTTGAATGTTATCTTCCCGTCTATTATTGATTCACTGTTCGGCAGTGTCCAAATAGTCTGCTTTGCCTTCTCGTCGTATTTGGTGATAAGTTTAATGTGTATATCCCTGTTCAACCTCTCGAAATCTGTCTCAAGATAGATATTGTCTCCAGGGTTATGTATGTCGTTAGAGTCGACAGCGATACTGTATGTCTTCGGAAAATCGTCACTGTCGCTCGGTATAGGATTCCAGTTGTCGTCCATAGGCATCACAAGCGGAACGGTGACACCATATTTAGCGTGGTTGAACTCCGCCTTCATATAGATAGGCGTAGGAACATTACCTTTGATAGAGTTTGCAAACAGATAGATATAGAACCCTTCGCTACTGCTGCTGTAGTTAAACTTATCATAGGCGTGCAATTGAGTGTCAAGTCTATATTCCTTGTTCTGTATGTCCGTATTGTCAACATATTGTATATCATCATTCTTCACGCCTTTCCTTACGAACTTGAGGTACTTTCCGTATAAGGTGTTGCTGTTGAGGAAAATGGTCGAGTAATATAGTAGTGACTGCTCGTTTCGGTCAGGGCTGTCATAGAACGATAACCTCAAGAATGACTTCTGGATGTTCTTATGCTGGTAAAAGACATCGTCGTCAGTGAAACCTATCTTGCCAAGCAGGTCTGATGTTGAATCACTCTTACTGTCTTTCAACCCCCAAGGGTTGTTGTGCTCGTTAATGTCGTCAGTCAACGACCAGTCAGGACTATCGTTGTCGTGCGACCTGAAATGAAGATTGAACTCTATTTCCTTTACCTCACGAATTTTACCGTTTTCATAGTACATAGGAGAGAATACATCCTTCTCGTAGTCTATTATCTTCGATTTCGCTTTGCTTATCTCTGTGCTTACATAATTGATGCTGTGCAGGTCCTCGTCGTCAGTGCTTTCAGGCGTAGTCAGTGAAATTGCGAAATGTGCACCTCCGTTCTCTACCATAAGTTCTGTCTCTGGTTTGAAAGTGAGGTTGAACATCGACCAAGTCGCATTTCCGTCAACGGTAGCATAGTCATATGTACCAGATAGTTGATAGTCGAAATACCTGACATCATCACAATAGAATATGCTCGGAGCGTCCTTCAATATTTCGTCGCATTGTGCTTTTGTGCATTCCACAAGCAGTCTTGTGCTGTCGTCAAGACCCATTGATGTTGAAGGCACTGTTGCTTTAAAGGTCTTCTTCGCGCCGTCAATGTAATACCAAATCTCGCATTGTCCTGTATTCTCACAGGTGTCTGGTAAAATGTATTTCTTGTTAACATCTATACCGTTTGCCTTGTATAAGAATATCATATTGTAAAGGACATAATCACCTACACATCTTTTTTTTATAGTCGTATCCTCCACACCTTCGTAAAAATCGTAGATGAACTCTTTGACATCAACAGCATCACGGTTAGTTACAAACGGATGCGTGTATCCATCTGCAAGTGATATGTCAAGAAATGTTTTGACTGGACCGTTCAACCTGTCTGACATCTCGTTCTTTTGCATAGTGCCAACAACAAACGACATCTCCTTGTTGAACGACAGACGAAAAGTGTCATTGTCATACACACCCAATTGCAGATAATCCCTGTAGTTAATCTGTGAACCGTCATTTCTGTTCAAGTAGACTGTAGAATTTCCCACGAGGTTGTGTAATTTGCATACAGCGTTGATAAGACCAGAGTTCTCGTAGTACGTCATCTCTGAAGGGTCGAGTCTTCTGGTCGTCACACTTATATTCGAGTCTGAGAACTTGTATCTTAACATTCTGTTGAGGTTGTTTGGTCTTTGGTTATGCTTCGCTGTATATCCTTCTCGTTACCCTCAACGACAAGGTTCTGCGATTTCGCGAGTGTTGTGAACGATGACAGACCGTATTCGCCAGTAGGGTCTTGTCTTCTTAGATAGAAGTTGATGTCCTTGTACATATAATGGACCCCGTTAGTGAACATTGAGTCGTACAGGTCGCTGTCTGTGCTTATGTCAGCATCACTCTTCAATTCCCTGTAGTAATACCTACCGCTTCCGTCGTCAAAGTTTAACGCGAACTCTGGTTTGTCAGACTCCTCGTGATAAACGAGATAGTCGTTCATCGTCTCGCCCTCATCAAGTTCCGCCTTAACAGTGAATAGGAGTCCGTTTATCTTGATAATAATACCGTACCTCTTGCTGTTGTCAGTCTTTCGGTAAAGCACAAGGTGGTCCATTAGGTGCATATTGTAACTGTCCGCCAGTTGAAGAATATGCTTGTCTCCATTACTATCGTTGACAGTGAACGCTATCCTCGTGTCTTGACCTTGCTTAACAGTGTCACTATACTCCCTTATATGTATAGGGTAGTGCGCCTGGTAGTAATATCCCTCTGGGAAGATGTTTATAGGGAATGTAACCGTTTTACCGTCCTTTGAACGTGTGTTGTAGACGCTCTCGTTAACATTGTACGGGTCTTCCTCATATGTGTTGTCATAGTTCAAAATCTGGTCGTAATCGTCAGACGAGATAGAGTCTATAATCAACTCATCAAACTCCTTACTGTACATTTCCCTCTGCTTTGTGTTAAACCTGTAGTACATCTTCTCAATCACGGTTTCGTCAAAAGAGTTCGGGTTGAACTCAACAAGGTCACCAATGAATTTCTCGGAATCACTTGTGATATCCTGTTCTGAATTGTCAAGTTTTATTGACTCTGGACGTTTCAATGTCTCGTCAAGGTCTTTCCACTGCTTGTTGATTTCCTTTACCTTCGGAACATTGTGTATCTTATGCACATTGTAGTCGTCCAGTTCAACTGCGAGGTCAAGTCCAGCGGTCAATTTACCGAAACAGTGGTTGTATTCAATCTCGTTGACCTCTTCCTGCGTAAACGTGCCATTCCACCCATCAATCCCCTGTTTCTTCTCGTACCAGATATAATCGCCCTTGTGCCTCTTTAATACAGTGGCATACAATTCAGTGACAGGTCTACCAAGGTGGTCTCGAATCGCGCTTGTGTCAATAGGGGAGTTATATAGATACTGTACAATATCATCTGAATAGATATTCTTGCTGAACCCAAGTTTATTTAATGTGTTCTGTCTTATATCAAGTGGTTGTAATACCCTGTAATAATACTTGCACTGTTTTCCGTTGACTATCTTCGCTATCCTCAACTCAAAATCAAAACCGTTGTCATTGTTCTTTAATTCCTCCAGAGCAAGAATCTCGTCAATCTCGCTGGTGCGTAAATAGAACTCGTGCTCCTCATCGTCGCCAAGTCCAGATATGAGAGTATCAAATTCAAGAACCACATCATCGTTGTGTATGACATATATATGCACAGATGATGATTTTGAGAATGTATTCCGAACCTTTGTCTTACATAGTACCCTTATCTTGTTCTGGTTGATACCTTCAGGGAAATAAAACGACATAGCGTTCACATCACCTATACTTACGCTTTTCTTTTGTCCGTTTTCTGTTATTGTCTTCGTACAGTTCTTGTGTGTGATAAGGTTATTGTCGTAAAACGCACCAGAGGCATAGCACAACATCACGTCCCAGTTAGGTTCGTATCTTAAAAGATACTTGTTGTATTTCGGAACAAAACTGTACAATGAACGGTCTGGATACATATCAATGAACTCACATGGTTTGTTGTTGTTCATACACTTGTTCAACGATATATCCTTGTAGTTTGGGACCTCTGTTGCAACTGGATTGATGAAACCAACCCATCCGTCTATCTCTGTGAGATTTTTCGTGATTGACAAGTCAAAACTGTCAATAGTATCATACTGATACAAGTGTGCCTTGAATGTGTTAGGTATTAACGAGTACTGGTTTTCCCTCTTGTAGTTGATATGAAAATTAGAACTTTGCTCTATATTGCCGTCCTTGTCTCTCAAATAGTCACGGATAGTGTTGAAACAAACAGTCTCATCCTTTGAGAGTGAACCGTTCAACGGGTTGACAATAGTGAACTCGTTCTTACGTAGCATATGGTTGTTGAATATGTCGTAACCACAGTGGTACACGACGCTACCTATGTCGGAGTGTGAGTACGATGTGTCACGTATCAGTTCGTATCTGCTCAATGTTTCGTCACGTTGAGTGTGCTTGTTGAAGTCAACAACATTCTTGTCTGTTATGAATGGAGACGGCGGGATTGTTTTGAACTGGTTGTTAACGCCAATATAGACCATATCTGGCGAACCCTCCTTGTAAACGGTTTCCGTAAAGGTGTTGAAAAGGATATTGCTGCAATATGGTTTGACTGTAAGATATATGCGGTACTTTTGAGACGCGTCTTTCTCCGCTATGTATTCAGCGTATTGATTGATGTCTCCCGCTATCATATCTGAAAACAGTAACTGGGATTGACTTTTCAGTTCAACCCCGATTCTGTTGTTCTCGTTAGATGATAACTTTGACTTGCTTTTACCAAGTTTTATTTTCAACATTTCTTGTCCTTGTTTTAAAAACCGTTAGTTGCCACGTATCAGACAATGCAGTGGAATGTACTTCTTGCCTTGCTCCTGAACGAAAGTAGTTGAACTTGACTCAAATGACAATTTCTCCGCTTTAGGGTCGTCGCTGTCTTTGACTCCAATATGTACATTTTTAGAATAGCGTGCTCTAAAAGATTTCTTTATCTTACCATCAGGAACCACTGAACTTGTAATGGTAGTCCTGCTATAGTCGCATATTTTTGCCGTGTTATCAACAACTACCTTAACATTAGTAAATTTAGGCAACCATACACAAGACTTTATCTTAAATGACCTCCTAAGAGATAATACTGTAGGAAGAGCAATTGTTGAAATGTGTGCTTTAGCATTCTTAATTGACCCTATAAGTTCAAATGATGTGTTGTCAATATCAGCGTTTGCCCCACTGAATAAAACATTGAATCTGATATTGTCATCAAAGTTTGGATATACACGTAGTAATGGTCGCAAATCCAATTCATAATCCTTTTCTGTGAACGGTTGTTCAGGTAATGCGTAAACAACACCGTTAATCTTATATGATGTCACCTCCAAATAAGCAGTATAACCAGCGTATTTAAATTCATACTTTGACATACCTTCGTCCATTCCAATATCATTCCAATGTCCTGCCGATTCAATATATAATGTTAACACAATCTCAATGTCACTGCCGACAGTTGTCCCTGTTTCTGGTTGATTATTATCAAAATAAGTTACTGTATACGGTCCTTTATTGATAGTTTCATAATTATATGTCACTCCTGTATCAATAGTTGTTTCAGCGTCTGCAAAAGAAACCAAATAAGGGTACTTAAACAATAATTCATATTTAGGTTGACCTTCTGGAGCGTCAATCAGAACTTTCGGAACACCTTGTGTTGCCATTATAAACGAATCAATATCAAGTGAGAAACCATTACTTATTGTGTTTGCTTCTGAATCAAATTGATGTAATTCAAAGAAACCTCGTCCTTCGAACATTGTGCCTTTTTCTCCGTTTCCATAGGTCTCAATGGTATATGGAAGCGTTCCGTTTATACATCCTACAGTGATACTCTGTTTATCCTTTCCCTTCTGGTATGTCAGCTGTGTTTTTAGTATTTCTTTTTCAGTTGATGTGAATACTCCTTTAGAGTTTAACACGTTAGGTAACCAGTCTTCTGTGACATTGACTACATTTCCATTAGTCGTGAAAATAAACGGTTCCAGTCTTTTACCAGTGATGAGAGGATGTCCGATGTAATAGTCAAAACCAGAAGGCATTGATATGCTAAACTCACCAAGTTTGAACACCTCGGCACTGTCTTTAGTTCTTTTCACCACACTTACCGTGTAATTGTTGTTTCCACACCAGACATAATAATTGTTATCCTTCTTCTCAAGTTGTAGCGTGTCACCAATATATGATAACCCGTTAAATGCCCCGTCAAGACTTATGTCTTTGTCTGGATACCTTAAACCAGTCAATGCCCCGTCACTGACAATTGGGTCTATTGTCTCGTATTCCGAACCACTGTAGTATAGACAACAGTTATTGATGTCGGATATGACGACAGGTAATATCTCGTTGTTTTGTATAACATTGAAATAACCGCCCTTGTCCTTGTCAATGACATAATTGTCAACCTCTTTCGAATAGTCATAAGGAATCACGTCAATATTCTTAATCTCATCCATTTCTTCTTCGGAGATGTTAAATGTAACCTTTTCAATGGACTCGGTTGTATTATGAAGACTAATACCGTATGTACCAGCAGGTAGTCCTTCTATCTTGAACTCATTGTATTCTGTCGTGAACTCATATGACCATATTCCGTCATTGAGAACTTTACTAAAACTTAAATCGCCACTGTCGTCAGACACTATCATAAATGTCCTACAGTCAATGTCAGTTGTGATAGTAACTGTATATGGTGCCATTAGGTTATGGACTTCTACGTTTGCGGTTCCTCTTTGTTTAAGCACAAAACCTTTATTAACAGAGTAATATCCAATACAGTTGACCGTATTTATCTCAATTACAGGGTAAATTGACTCATCATCGTCGCAAGTCGAGAAATAGTTTGTCAAGAACCTGTCAAACGCGGTATCACCGTCCTTTAATCCGAAATAGAAATAATACGAATTCTCGTAGACTGGCATTGAGACCACGTTCCCGTATGCCTTAAGATATTTGGTTTTAGCATCCTCTCCGTTTTTCAAACCAAACCTGAAATTATAGTAGTCAGAACTTTTCGTGTCTACAGTATAGGTGTACGCTGGTGCGTTTGGAGTGTCTTTCTCAATATCACCTACAAACAACTTATCTTTCTCGTTTTCACCTATTTTCACCTCGGTGTTGTCGCTCTGTGGTTTTGATATGTTGTATTCTGAACTACTTAAGTAAGTCTTAGACAACTCTCCATTGAAATTATTGACATTCAAAGGTATAATATCATATTTCAAAGTCTGTATAACATCATCAAACGCTGTCTTCAGGTTATTGTAGTTCAATGTAGCGAACATTCTCCTGAAATCGTTGTCTGAGAGGTCTATCTTAGTTATAACACCAGTAGGTATCAGATACGCATAAAGATACCTGTTAGGACCTTGATTCGATTTCACAACCAGTGGTTGACGCTGTGAAATGTCAGCACCTACCTCGCATACCCTTGCAAGATTTATACAGGATTTGACATTTGTCTGTGCCGCAAAACATGAAATACCAAGGAAATGCCCACCAGGATTATACATCTTGTTGTCGTTTTTACCTTGTCCAGGACCAGAATACCCCCAGTCAATACCAGATGACTCTGTAACAGCGTAATCGTTAACATCGTAGTCGACATTAGCAGCGAACTCTGTACCGCTTGCCCATTCCTTGTATCCAGCGTATGTATTGTCAAAAACTTGAATACCATCGTTATTTACACCGTCGCAATAAACGCCTTTTGTCTTGTGCCCATACATAAAACCATTAGTCTGAAGATTTGTCAACGCTAACGCCGTAGGCATCTTGAACGAAGATGAACTCAAAGATTTAAACGCCTGTGGCAAACCATACTTATCACAGTCGTTCAATGAACCTAGCAGAACTATGTCCGTGGCAAACAAGTTCGCTTTAACATATCTTCCACCATCATAAATCCACTCGGTAGGTTTAAAGTAATATACAGTCTGTTTCTTGATTGTTGGTTCACCGTGCACAATACCACCACCGTTTTTGTTCTCGCGACGGAAAATACGCGCACTGCCACGTCCACTACCCTTATGGCATTTCAACTTACTGTCTTTCTTACGGCAACCAATCCTTGATGTGACAACGCTGTACTGGCGATTGCTGTCCTGCATATACTCAAGACTACACTGCTGCACTAAACGCCTCTCACGGTAGAACATATCGTCCATACACGATTTCATCTTCTGCTTGATATGGACAAGACCGAACAGGATGCTCCTCTTACGCCTTATCTTGACAAACCACCTTGGTATGTACAGCATACCGTTAATCCAGTCGTTAAAGAAATCAAACTCAATAGTGTCTGTCTCAAGTGCAAGTTTAACCTCAATACACTGCATTAAATAATCAACCTTTTTTGTGATGCAGTGTACTTCAGAATCCATATTTTTACCATCTATTGATTTTTGGTCATTCACCTCTGGATTCTTATCATTTTCCTTAACATAGTTCAAGGTATCCTCAAGATACCCGCACCCAGGAGCAAAATACCAATTCTCAAGGTCTGGACATATACCATCACCAACCGTAATACACCCTTTTGGACTATCACAGCAAGTCTTTTTCATTAGTCCTATGATTTTATTCATAATGGAAATAACCTTAATAAGGCATTTCAACATCGCACATTGAATGACATACGAAAAACTCAACTGAATACGGATGTTGTTGTATGGCAAAGGGTTGTTTAAACCGTTGACATTGATTCTCTTTATGCCAGTGAAATTACGACTGTTTCCGTCACCGTTCTGGATACGTGGAATATATGACTTTACTGTATATACATTATTCCAGAAAAGGTCTCTGAAACTCTTTGTCGCGAAAGTGTCGTCCTTTGTGTTAGTACCGAATGCGTAGTCAAGGTCATCGTAGTCCTTCGGGTTGTTTGGCACAAGCACTTTTGCGAGGTGGTTGTTAGAGTAATCGCTGTCAAAGTCTGATAGAGAGAATCTGAACCTCGCCCTTGTCCTTGTAGGGATACCTTTTGACGGGTCATCTGTAGGTACCATATTACCATACTCGTCCGTCATCATATAGTCAAGGTTCATAGGTATATTGTAGCACCATGTGCCATTACCGTCAATCAACTGTGTACCCTCAATACGTAATTCCTCAACGTCGTTTGTAGGTGTCTTACGCACCATTTCAATAGTGCCGTTACCAGTTGTTAGATGCCTCATCTCACCCATATCGTCAGTGGCGATGCACTCTTTCGATATACCGTTACTCTTCTCGTCAGACACTATCGAACCCATAAAGACACAGGTAGGTTGAAATTTGTACTCAACAGTCACATCCTGTCTCGTGATAGCGACAGTGTCGTCATCGTCAACACCATTATCACCCCAGAACGACTTTACGTCAATTGAGATGTTCTGTGTTATGATTTGAGAAAGATTGTCTAAGTCAGTGCCGCTCTTGAACTGGTTAGCGTTCTCAAACTTATTTATGTTGTATCCTTGCGCTATCAAGTCTCGCGGTTTCTGACTCAAGATTCTTATATCAGAAAGGTCAATGTCAGTATGCAGGATATGCTGACCTACTGGAACACCGAAAATCATATAGTCACCTGCGTCATTAGTGCGTGTGGTATAACGGTAATACTTGTCGAATATCTCCAATACATTGTCGTCATCAAGAACAAGACGCTTGTTTGGAAAAGTGCCTACCTGCGCATGGCAAGAACTGACTTTCTCGTCTGGAAGAAGGTTGTACCTCACACCGTCGTCATTCGCCGTGTTCACACTCGCGTATGGATACAGGTCCCCAAGAACAGTGTCAGTCAAAGTGTCACCGCTCACCTCCACAAAAATAGAGACCTTGGCGTTAGGTATACCGAAATTACCGTTACCGAGCACTCTACCAACAACACACCCGTACTTTGACGTGTGCATCTTGTACAGTTGAGATTTCGTCACCTTTAGACTCAAGACCTCAAAGATATTATAGTCCTGGTTCAAGTTCACCTTAAGTACGGTATCCTGATTGATGTTTGCCTTGATTCTATATGATTTGTTGTTTTCCGACATTACTTCAGTCCAAAGAATTTAGAAATGCTTATTTCTGTCTCGTTCTCAACTATCGCCTTGTAGAATACAAACAGGAATAGATAAACCGAGATTGGAATCATACAGATTCCTGCAAGTATGTTTCTTGTATAGTATTTCACCTTGTGCGAGAACTTGTCTGGAACACTTGCCCTTCTATTCTCGCCATATTTGGCGTACAATTCCTTTATCGCCTTGTCTGTGGCACAGTTACAACCCATAATGATGCCCGAATATATCTTTTGCGCGTTTACAAGGTTCATATAACCCTAAGAATTTCAAAAGATTAGGGCAATGATTCAATAACCAAATCTTATAACGCGTTATTGTTATTATACGATTATATTTACGCTTTGTCACGCATTTACCAGTTCCTATTTCATATGTGACCCATTTGACCATATAGATAAAAAATGTCAATATTGACCACACAACAATCAGCAACAGAGCGTGCATAACCTTGAAAAAACCAAAATTGGTATGACACAGTTTCATCGTACCTTAACCCTCACTTTAATGTCCTCGTCATATTTCACCTCAAACATCATATCAGAGTCGCTGTTCAGTATATAGTCAGACGCCGCAAGGTCTATCTGCGTCCTTGTCTGTGTCTCGTTAGGTGTATACTGGTACACATCAGACTGACTGTCGTCGTAGGTGATATTGCTTGTCTCCTGCGAGATTATCGTGTTCGAGTAGTTGTCGCCATACTCGTTGTATATACGAAGGTCTATAAGGTTCTTCACACCGTCAACCTTGCTAATCTCCTTCTCAATGTCACTTACATAAATGTCCTCACCAAGGAAATGCTTGTTGATATCCATATATGATTTGATGACATTTATCACATTCTTCACAACATCACTTGAATTGTAGTTCCTGTTGACATACAGGTCAACCTCAAAAGATATGTTAACAATCCTGCCACTCTTAATCTCCACATAGTCATTGATTGACCTGTAATGCGAAAGATAGTTGATGATATTGCTGACAAGCACATCTGGCAATACGGCGCTCAACTTGCCGAGATAGTCTATACCGAGAAGGTACATCATGACCTTGTTGTTCTCCTCCGTTACACTTATACGGAAAGGCGACCCGTACCGTGGCGGCATCATCTGAACCCTGCTCTCGTAGTCCTTCAAGGTAACACACCTGTTTTGTGACGCATTGTTGTAGCGCACCATATTTCGTATTTCCTCGACACTTGGGGCGTCCTTGCCAGATACGGAAGGAATTGTGTTCTTCACGCTTATACTGTTCTTGATAGCGGACACAAGCGCACTGTCATCACCGTATCGTAGACAATTTCCGAAATCAGCGTTGAGATAACTGATTGACGTTATACTGCCAGCAGCAACATTAGACGCCGCTCCACCGCCTACCCTGTACAGGATGTACATAGTCCACCCGCTGCTTGGTAGTTTACCCAAGAAATTGTTGCGCACCATTCTGCTTATCTGGTACTGGGCGAAATCAGTAGCACAACCAATATTGACATTCTGCCCTACCTGTTCGCCACTACCGAATATCACTTTGAGATAACCCTTGTCAGTGAACTCTGTTATGAATTTCTGTGTCATAGGTTTCCAAGTCCCTCTCGTTATTGACGCTGTAGGAACAACTGTGTCCGCTGTAGCGTCGTAATAACCGTATGTAGTTGTCTTCGGTTTACCCTGGTCCTGATTTCCGTCCTTGTTCGTGCTGATGTCATCACCCCATCTGTACTGGTCCAAAAGCGACTCCACCTCAAAAAAACGGTAAGTGTCAACGCCAGTAGGAGACTCCTCCGCTGGGACAAACTCACGTTCCTGCATAAACTCGTCCATCGTAGGGTCTGAATTGTAGTTAGCGCCATTCTTGAATATGATTGACTCAACATTCATCACATCGAACGACGGAATGACAATCTCCATAAACGGTTTAATGTCTGACGCAGTAATGACCTGCTTATAGATATTGCTCTGTCCAGATACGACAGTCGCCTTCTTTGTGACAGTGTACTTGTTGATTACACCATTTGCATTACGTACTGGTATAACATCCCTGTCGCTGATGCCGTTGTTGTTGAACTGCTCGGAGAAATTTACATCGTCCATTACCTCGAAATAACCGTTGTTAGACGAGAGTTTAGTGCCCTTCTTGATAATAGGGGCATAGTACCAGTTAGGCACGTTCACAACACTGTCAGGGTTGCTGTAATCACTTGTGACAGGCAGTTCACAAGAGAACTCAACCTCCGTCATAGAACCTTTAGGTCCTGGAACCTTGAATCCGTTGCTTCGTGCCAGAGAGTATATTGACGATGTCTTCTGCGCCGTCTCAATATTTGTCTCGCTGTACGCCCTGTCTATATGGTAACTCAAGTTGTCACCTACGGCGGCGACAAGGTCAATCAACCAACTGCCAATGGACGCGTCGTCAAAATCTGTCGTTATCTGTGGATAGTTCTTCTTGAGGAAATCCTTCAACGCCTCCCTGTAGTCGTCAAATGTCCTGTTTAAATAAGAAATCTTGCTTTCCGCCATAAAAAAAATTAAACTACTTTAATCGCCATTCTGTTATTCTCTATTACACCGTCAACCTCAACATCGTAACGCAAGTCAAGATAAATGCTGTTGTCCTCGTCCTCTGGTGTGACCACCTCTATATTCTTTAAAGTTGTGGCACTCACATATCTCGAAACAGCGTTCGTCACCTCCTCGACAACACTGTCCCATGTCTCCTGGTCGTTAGGTTCGAATATCCACTTGATGAGGTTCGTGCCGAATTCTGGCATACGGATACGGGTACCCTTCGGTGTCAATATGACATGCGCTATCTGACTCGCCACCTTGTCCTTCGGGTTCTCGTTCAAGTCAAAACAGAAACCACCGCCGTTGTTCAACGTGAACGGGAATTTCATTCCGTAATATTGCTTGCGTATTGTTTTCATTGTCAAAGTTTTTGATTGTCAATCCCTATCACAATAAATAGGAATGACAATTACATTTTCCCTTTTTTAATAATACTATAAAATTCTAAAAAAACAAGGTCAACCATTTTTTGGTCAACCTTGTCGTTGTTATTTCTGCTTTTGAAATTCAGTCCATTTTCTGAACCCTATGTTTCCCTCCATATACGCCTCTTTCTCCAGTTCCTCAAGTTTCTTGTCGTTGATGATTGTGTCGCCGTTGTACGCGCCTTCCTTCAACCTACCCTCAATGTTCTGCTTGTGGTGTATCAGTTCGTGCGCTATGCTCCTCAACACATCTTTCGGGTGTCTGTCCTTGATATACGCCACAACCTTCTTGTTCGAAGGTTCATAATAACCAGTCATAATGAAAACTTCCTCGTCCTGGTCCTCTGTCTTTAGGATAAACTTCGGGAATGGTTTCTTAGTGAAACCGTTTTTCGCCATAAAATTGGCGAGTGATGCTATATTGTCTTTATAATTGAACATTTCAAACTCGTTTACAATAAATATAGGTAAAAAAACAGAAAAGTCAGCGTTTCCACTGACTTCTCCACCTCGGTCTTAGTCAACCTCGTATTTCTCGAAAGTACCTTTATTGTTTTTCCAAATGGTCTGGTTGCCCGAACCCCTGAACGCCAAGTCCAAGTCCTTCTGGTCAAGTTCAAACGGCCCGTCTACAATATAGTCGCATAGACTTACAATCTCGTATCTGGTCTTCTCCGTGTCCTTGTCCTTGATGATGTCGTCAAGGTAGTATCCAGTGTACAACCAAATGTCCTTCTTTGGAAACAGCAGTTTCATCGCCCATATGGTCTCAAGCATAACTTGTAAATTCTCCTCACTCTGTGCCAAAGGGTCTCCGCCAGAGAATGTCACACCCTTAATGTAGTCCTTGCTCAAGGCCTCAATCAATTCGTTCCATTCCTTTGAACCCTTTTTCCACACGTTTCCTATAGAATAATCCCAAGTCCACTCGTTATGACAACCTTTACAGTGGTGAGAGCACCCAGCGAACCATACCGTCGCCCTCACACCTAAACCATTATTAATATCTGGATATGTTACTTTAATGCACTTCATTATAGTTGCTAATTTTAATTTTTAAAATGGTCTACTCGTTCTTTTACCTCTGACTGCTTACCCTTGTTAAAATTGGATACGTCCGTCGATAAATAACCTGTCACACGGGCAAGTCTTGATATCTTAGTGCCACCGCATTTAGGGCAAACATCCTTAATCTCTCCCCTGTAATAGCAGTCTTGACAAGTGTCAATTGGGAGATTTATCGCAAAGTAAGGAATATCCTTGTCCATCGCGAAATTCACGAGTTCCTCCATAGCGTCGATGTTGTGAGACGACTTGCTTGGCACCTCGACATAGGTGATACACCCAGCGTTACTGTAACCAGTCAATTCAGACTCGATTTCAATCTTCCTAAAAGCGTCAACATCCCTCCATACAGGAACGTGCATTGAATTTGTGAAGAAATCCCTGTCAGAGACATTAGGTATTACACCGTATTTCGCCTTGAATTTCTTCATTGCTGTATAACAAAGGTTTTCTGCCAAACCTTTCTACCCTCGGTTTCCCGATATTTATTAGGGGGTTAGACTATATTATCAACTTGTTCACTTCTCCCATAAACAAGTCGCTCTATCTTTCCACTTATACAAAGTGTACTCTACTCATTGACTCTCATAACTCTTTCTGTTATGATACACTTTCGATAGTCGTTAGAGAACAAAACCTGTGTTTTATCCTACGGTATTAACTTGCAGTATTTTCAACTGTTTAGTTTCTCTTACCAATCTTATTACGATTTGACCGTATTAATAGAGTTTTCATCATAGTGTCACCACTATGCGGCCCACAGAAGTTTAGGCGTGTAGTATACACCGAAGTTGAGTTTATACCTCTTCTTGTACTCGGCACAACGTGTATTGAACAACTGCTCAATGCGTTTTGCCAATTCCATACCTCGGTCCTCTGTCTGGTCTGTGCCAATCAAGATTTGCAAGCATTCAGCGAGACCCAATTGACCCATAGCAAGAGTGCCGTGACGCAATGCTGACTTAATTCCCTCTTCTGGTTTATAACCCATCATTGTGCCATTCTCGTACATGAACTTTGCACAACACGGCGATTGACTGCAAATGTAATTGAAACGCTCGATAAGCATCTCCTTCGCCTCACCAATCTTCTTGTCGAGAAGAGACATAAAGTTCTCAACTATATTCCCTCCCTCTTCTTTCGCCATCATAGCGAGAGACGGAAGAATAATAGTCACAGGGCAAATATTTCCCCTACCGTCCTTGGTCTGGGGATTTACGCCCTCTTCAGCGTTGATGTCAGCGCCATTAGCTGTACGGCAGTTATGAGTGACAGTACCGTCTTCCAACATATAAAGTCTATCACCATCAAGTTCAAAACCATAAAAATCACCTGGTTCAACTTCCTCAATGGTTAAGGTTGACTTTTCGTTGTTTCCAAGTCGTTTATAACCTTTACAATGCATTCGTATGTCTTCAGGTAAATTCATATAGTCATGAAGAGATGTGTTTACATAATTCCCTTCAAAAAAGAATTCCAATGCGAGAATATGTCCTTCGTTGACAACATATGACATACCATTACTTTGGTTAACCTTAAACAGTCTATCGTTGCCTCTTATAAGAGACTGAACGGTTCTTGGTTGACCATCAATACCCATAAGTTTATCCCCTACTATAATGTCTTGAACCATTTTTTTAGTTCCATCGTACATAATAATAGCGGTGTCTTTCGCGTGGCAGCCCATCGTGCTGAAGTACGTTTTCGGGTCATTTTTGTCATATCCAGCGTTCCCAGACCAGTCAACATTCGCATAGTTAGGGTAAATCCTAAGCGTAGTCGCTTTCAACGCCAGTCTGAACAGGTCGTAATTCGGTTCACCTGGTTTTCGGTTAACTCCCTTCATACACTGGAAGATACCACAGGGAAAAATGGATGTTACACCATTTGCGCCCAAACCTTCCATTGACACTTCCAATAATTCCTTAATAATCATCCTTCCTTCAATAAGTGTACATGTTCCATAATTTATTGATGTAAATGGCAGTTGATTCAATATTGTTATCTTACAGACGTTTAATCTGTAATTCTTATTGTTTCCAATAAGTTCGGCGTACATTTTCACCTTCATAAAAGGTGTCCCGCACTCTTGGGTGGATTATATTTATTCACCACCTACGCTCTACGGTGTCACTAAGCCTATTTCGTAATCTCAGTGCTTACCTCGGTATTAGCATTAATTATCTTCAAATAATTATTGTATTTACGTTTTAAATAACAATCTCTTTTATCCTTATAAAGAAATTCTCCAATATTTTTAATGTCTCTTTTTGATGCCCAATTTATCATCCACAAATGTTGACCAGAATGTATTACTTTGACATTAAAAACTCCTAAGACATCTACTAATTTATCTCTGACTTGTGTTACAAGTCTTTCTGTACCACAAAACCCTATACTATGTGATTTATATGAAATCCATCCGTCACCGTCTATTAAACCTCTTATAAAATGTGACATGAATTTCTCGTCTACTGTATCAGGAAATGCGGTTGTATATGTCTTGTTTGCGTATACATTATGTTTGACTAAATCTTTTACCCAATCCTTACATTTTGCACCAGTTATAATCATCCCATTCCCACGTTTATCTTCGGATAATTTATTACTGTTGCGTGTCTTTTGGGCAAATGTCTCAATAATGTCACTATCAGTACTCTTTAATGATAGACTGACAAAATTTCCACATACATTCCCATCTGTTATCATTAACCCTAAAAAATATGCCTTATCATATGTGTCAATTGTCGACCAATATTTTAAGTCAAGAGTTAAATTATGATAACGATTATCACGTTTGACCTTGTGTTTATCTAAAACGTTACGAATTGTTCCGAAAGAAACCTCATATTTATCGGCCAATGTCTGACAACTATCTCCATTCTTGTAACCAGAGACAATTTCATCTTCATTCAAACGATAAATACCACCTTGTGTCCTGATTGAAATTTTATTACGATGTAGTACGTTATATACTGTCGTTGTTGATTTGCATACATGTTTTCCAATCTTAGACATTGACATTCCTTCTTGGTATAATTCTATTATTTGTTTTTCTAATTCGTCATCATATTTTTTCATAACATACAAATCAAAAAAATCTTATTTTAATATAACACGAATTAGTTCAGAAAATTATTAGCCTTCACCGATTTTACGGGATTTTACATGTAGTTTATTTTTTATGCTACAAGGCGGCAATCGCTATATGCCCAACCGCTTCGACTTTGGAGTGTGTTCAAATTATGATACATCCCCTCCACTGCCTGATGTGCCTCTTTGAGTGTCATATCAATAGCGTACTTATACGCTTTGCCGCGACACTTATACACATCGTCCTCTATAGATACATTCTCCACATTATTGAGATTGAACACAATGGTTTCATCCTCGCAGTACTTTAAACCATCCTTGAAGTGCTTGTAGAATGATTTACGCACATATGGAACCATTGTCCAGTCAAGATGAGATGCTGAAACACCACCAAACTGTTGAAGACTCTGCAATTGAAAAACAACTGCTACCAATTGCATCGCTGTATTGATTGAGTTAGCGGGTCTTACATCCGTGTTTCGCGTCTTGAAACCTTTCGACAAAACGTCATCAAACGGAACAGTCAAGCAATTTGATGACCCCACCGCGTAAGAATCTAAATCATGGATATAAATCTCGTTGTTGAGGTGATTCTCACGTGCCATCTTGGACATACAGTTGTATAAGGCGTATTCCTTTGTTACAAGTCGTGTTGCCTCTCCCATTCTGCCGCCAAACGACGCCTCGTCAACATTGGCGTTCTGGTTTGAGATATTCTTCGCCTGTAACTTACTCGCGATGCCCTTCATCAACTTTGACTTCATTTCCCTGTGTCTGCTTCGGTCCTCGCGATACCTCATGAAATGCTTTACAACATTAGTCTTATTCTTTATCACAAGGAATTTCTCAATCTCATCCTGAATCTCCTCAATGTTGATTGGTTCTTCGGGGTCTTTCCTCTTGTCAATCAGTTTTTGGAAATGGTCAGATAGTTGTTGCAGGAATTTCTCGTCCATCGTCGCGTTGACGGAGTTGTACGCACTCTCCACCGCACGCTTGATTTTCTCGAAATTGTAGACGTCTATCTTACCGTCGCGTTTTAGTACTTTCATTATTATTGATTTTAAAAATATTATTCTTCTCCTTTTGTGCAAAAGGTAAATATATGTACTTGTAAAAGTACAATTTTTCAAAAGAAAAAGGGCGTTTTATTACGAAAAAAACGTAATAAGTTGACGCCCTTTAAGTTAGTGTTAATGCGGAAATCAAACACTGTTTTTCATAAGAAGTTTGGACATATCGCGTTGAATTTCATCCTCTCGGCGTTGAGCATATGCGTTATACGCCAGAGCGTCGTCAAATGTCACAACCTCATCCGAACTGATAGTGCAGGTGCCGTTGTTGAAGATGATACCGTTGAGCGTAATGCCCGCAGAACCAGAACGGTTCTTAAGTACAGCAAGAGTTGCCTTCTGGTCTCTAACATCGTCAACAGAGCGAGTGATACTGATAACGACCTGTGCGATTTGCTGCTTCTTGATAGAACCGCCGCCTTGGTCCATTGTGACAAGTTCTGAACTGAAACTGTTACGACCGCCTTGCGTGGTAATCCAGAACGCCATATCAAGTTCCTTCGCCATATTCTCGAACTTACGCATCGTCTTACCCTCTTGAACCCATTCACTGTCATTTTTCTGTCCGTCATACTTGAGACACTCAAAATAGTCAATAATGACCATATCTGGTTTGAAACCCTCATTGATTTTCCTCAAGATGATGTTCTTGATGTCAGATGACGTCTGTTCTCCAGAGTCCTTCTTGATAATACGGATATTGTTCTTGACCAATTCCTTGTCTGGGTAATTATTGAGCATTTCACGCACTCGTTTCGTATTCTCCTCGCTTGCGTTAATCTTACAAGTCTCAACCTGTGATATCTTTGACATATACTTACGTCTGATATCGCGTGGTGCGTCCTCGAATACTATCTGCAATACCTTGAACCCCTTGTTGTTGTTCTGTGGTGTCTTTGATACCGCAGCGTTTGCCGCGAGGCAGGTTGTCATTGACGTGTTATGTGTGACGATACAATCGTCTGTCAGGTACAGGTGCTCTGGTGAATCAACCATAATACACTGTGCAATTTCGTCGCCAATGTACTTGATAGATTTGATACCTACCCACTGGTTGTTCTTTACCCTGTACTTTACATTCTTCTGTTTGCTTTCGTCTTTAAAGAGTTTTATTGACTCGTCGCACAACGTAAATGAAAGTTTCCACTTCTTTCTGTTCAGATACTTCATTTCACTTGTATATCCGCCAAGTGACTGAATGAGAAATCTGAAATCTTGCATAAGCATATATGAAGATAAAACAATTGAATTGCCTTTGCTCAATGAAGATTTACCACCAACTGACATTATACCCTGCAATAACGCGGTTCTGTTTTCAACAGAGTTGTAGAGGTACGCTTCAGGTATAATAGCACCTTGCTCATTAACCAAAGAGCGACCAAATTCATATGGATTTTCCCCTAACTCCCTTTCCGTGAAATTAACAATGGTATTTTTCGGAACATAGTAGCGTGTTCCCTTGTCTGATATAGTTTTCTTTATTTCACTCAATGTCAATGTTTTACATTGTGAAATATTGAAATCCTTTACATTGTTGTTTGAACGAACTGTCCACAAGTGTTCAATATCACATCTACAACTTGTATTGTCATAAAACATAACCTCGTAGATAGGTCTAACACCTTGAGGGAACACACCTGAAACCTTGTATGCCTGACCGTCACGACCGATAACACTGTCACCTACCTTCATATCACCCATACGCTTAACTCCGTCTGGAGTGATGATTTTAGCGTAAAGTGGTTGTGCCTTGCCGAAACCGCTTGAACCCATAATCAGACCTACCTTGCCCTTGTCAATACCGCCGCCAAGGCAGTCGTCAAGTTTTGCCACACCAGTAGGGATGATTGTGATGTTCTCTTTGGAGAGGTCATCCTCAATATTGTCATATGGTGATGTCGCCTCGTCAGTATGGCGTCCAATTGACATCGCCTCCTCCATCAGTTTCTGACAGTCGTCATACTTGTCCATATCACCGTCGCCAGCGATACGCTTGATTTCGTTTGCCACACGGACCCAGTTCTGCTGCTTGAAGAACTTCTCCGCCATTTCCTCAATCTCGTCAATGCCCTCTGTCGTCATCTCTCGTAACGCCTCCACTGTTTCTGTGAAGTATTGGACATCAATCTCTGACATCGCACGTTCCTTGAGTTTGATGAGAATCATATCATATGACGGAACCGAGTTATGGCGGTTGCAGTAGTCCTTCATTGTGCTCACCACAGCACGCAGGTACTGCTCTGTGAACATGTTCTGGTCAATGATTGTGTACAAATCCTTGAAGAAATTAGGATTCTCCACAAATGCGCTAACTAGTCGGTATTGAAAATCGGCACCTAAATATCCTAAATTGTTTTTAACAACTTTTGCCATTTCTTACCTCCAGTTATTATTTATGCTTCTGCAAACGCTGTTTTTTGTAGTATTCGTTTTCGAGTTTACGCAAATACTTGCGGTTCTGTCTTGAGATGTCAGTGGTATATGCGTCCTTCTCCTGGTTTACCCAAACCATACCAACATTGTCTGTCAATACTGTGCGATAGTCGTCACTATCACGGAATGAGCAGACATTTGCAAGTTCACAGATGATAGGGAAAATGATATCGCTACGGTCCCTTGTCATAAGGTCAAGCATATTGTAGTCATAACCAGACATTGATTCGCGTGAACGGTAATATATCTTCTTGTTTGATAGGTCGATGTTGTTTCTCACGAAACGTGGATATGCTGACATATCGATAAGTTCACTGTAAACAGGTCTGTTGTCAACAAGGAACTCAAACTTGAGAGGCAAAGTATCCTCGTCCTTTACAAGATAGTCGCTCTTGTTAAAGCGTCCTTCGTATGGTGTCAATGTCTCACCGTCCCACACGAACATCTCCTCTGTGTCTCGCAGGAGGATGAATTCTGGGTCAATTGCCTTCTTTTCCTGTTTGGCAAGACTCTTGTTCATTTCCTCCTTATTACCATAGATTTTCGGTGCTGAATACTTCATGTATGTGGCAGTTTTCCATTTCAAGTCGTCCTTAATCATTTCGACGCACTTGTTTCCCGCTGCAAGAAGGTCTGTTGATTCAACTGAACGGTCTTTAAAACCGCCGATTTTAAAATAACGTTGGCAAATGATAAAATCATTCATGCTCAATACGAATTGGAAGCGTTCAGTTTGTACTGAATTGGTTTCCTCATTTCTGTTTTCTACCAAAATGTAAATGTTTTAAATGTTAAACAATTTTGTTGATAAACACGATGCAAAGGTACAAAAATATTTTAAACCTGTGCAATTTACTGGTTATCGTTATAAAATTTCTTCTCGTTCTCCTCAAGTCTCTTGAACGGTCTAAAGAATGATGCAAATTTTGTGTCTCCCATCAATTCCTCAATCCCATATTGTAGAATTAACCTGTATAGGTTCTGGAAAGACCTGTCAGTAGGGTCGAGAGGCGCATGAATCATTGAGTCCATTTCCTCTTTACACTCGTCTGTCAATATAGGGTTCTTTAGGTCTATAATCTTTGTGTTGATATCATAGAAATCTCCTTCATATACCTTGTTCGATACACCTTTAAGTATATTCTCATGAACCTGTAACGGTTTCTTTTTCTCCTTTGCTCTTTCCTCTGTCAACGTTTGGCACCTGTTCTTGATTTCATTGACTGTTACATGCCTTGTCTTCGCCTCTGGCATTATCTCAAAGAATTTCTTCTCTGACAACCCCTTGATATTACCGATGTTGTCAGAAACATCACCGCACATCACCTTCTTGACGAGAACATTGTCATGTGGGAAACCGAAATACGACTGGAAATTCTTGTTTGTGATATACTTCTTCATCGACTGGTTGTAAATCATTATATCGTCGTCCAGAAGTTGACACAAGTCCATATCCGCCGTTATTATAAGGATATTCTCGTTCGGGTCCTTACGTTTACAGTAGTATGCTATAAGGTCATCTCCCTCAACAACCTCGTCCATATCCCATCGGATGAAAAGTTCATTGAACATCTCAAGCAGGATATCCCTCTCTCTGTCGAAATTCTCATCAATCAACTTGTCCCACGATGTCTTTATCTCCTTCTTCTTTGTGCGTTGAAACAGCGCTTGCTGCATACCCCTTAAATTAGCGTTTAACGCCTTCATATACTCCGATTGACCATAACTTCCATAGTCCTTGTCGCGGTTCGCCTTGTACGATTTATAGAGGTTATAGCGTAATATTCCACTGTACTGGTTGTCAAATGTCACAAAGACATGGCGGAAATCACGTTTCTCAAGTTGAAGTCGCAATTGCAAGAGAAACTGAAATACCCCTCCGTAGTGTACTCCGTTGCAGTTAATCTTGTCATCCTTGAACGAGTTGAACATTAACGAGTTTCCGTCCACCAACAAGGTGTTGTACCTCTCTTTCTTTATAAGGTCAGAATGAAGGTTTCTGATTATTTTTCTTACTGGTTGTGCCATAACTTCTTTTCAACAAAGGTACAAAAAAATGGCGACCTGTTACAGTCGCCACTGTCTGTTATAGTTTCTTAGTCTTCAACATTTCCTTCCTCGTCGAATTGGATTTCTGACGCATCCACATTCGCCATATCGTTAGAGGACATATTCTTGATTTTCTCGAATATGGTAGGAAGTTCCTTTTTCTTATACGTGTCAATCTCGCTCTCTGGAATGATACCGTTATGAACACAGCACATTGTCCCACTGTATGTGATGTTATACGGAGTAGGCAACTGGTTCTTGAACACTGAAATCTTGGTGATATTACCGTACTGATACTCGACTCCCTTCAATGTCGCCTTGAGTTTCTTTGTACCTGCTTTCGCAGTGCCTCCCACATGGATTCCGAGACGGACGCCATACTGGAACGCTTCACCGCCACTGTTCTTAATTGCTACGGCATTTCCTACGCTGTTTGCGTTGTCTGTCCAAATCTTATTCACACAGAACAGTGTGTTAGTGTATGGCATACCAATCTCCTTTGAACTCGCGATACGGGAGAAGATAGGTTTGAACACTGTGTTGATTGCGCCAGCATCAAACATATTGTTACCAGACTTTGACGTGTATGATTTCCACGACTGTATACTTCCTACGGAATCCCACACGAACAGGATTGGCATAGGTAGTTCATCGTTGTCCTGCTTGTCAAGGAAATCGTTAATGATATAACCGATATCCTCAATCACTGCCACCTTTCTACGCTTGTTCACCTTCTTGCCCTGTGAATAGTCCATATCACCACAGTACTCACAAATCTTCTTTGGGGTAAAAAGGAAATATGAACCTTCCCAGTCAACAATCTCCCTTTTCTTTGTGATTTCACCAGTCTCCTCGTCAACGTACTCAACATCGTCATAGATTGGTGTTATGTCCATACCACAGTCCTTTGCATACTGGAAGTCAAAATTGCCCTCTGTCTCGAAAATCACAGGTAGGATTCCCTGTTTCATCGCGTTTGCGATAGCGAGGTTCTTTAGCGTACTTTTACCAGTGTCACTCCATCCGCGCACCATTGATGCGCGTCCTCGTGGGATGCCTGGCAGTTTCAATGCGTCCTGAAACGCCTGTGGCATTTCAATCCACTCAAGTTCCTTGTCCGCTGTCTTTGCCTTCTCGTCACCAAGTACGCTCTTCTTAAATGCGGAAATGTCAAATTTTTTAATCTCTTTCTTTTTTAACGGTTGTTTTGCCATAAATTTGGAATTTAAAATTGTGAATAACGGTCTCCTAAATTGTCAACATTGTCTTGAACTGCTTGTTGTTGCTGTCCTGGATAAACGGCCTGCGGTTGCTGTGGATATTGAGGAACATACTGCATATTCACTGGTTGCTGTTGTTGTTGAGGCACACATCCGCTCATGGCGTTCTGAATGCTCTCATTCATCTGCTCCTCCTTTTTCTTGATAAGTTCATTAGGGTCAAGTCGTTCAACCCATTTACCCTGCATCTTGTCAAAGAAAGGCACCTTGCCGTCCATAATCACTTTGAGGTATTCAGTTGGTTTCACGGCGAAAACATCTGACCATTTCTTAGGGTCGTTAATCCATCGCTCCATTTCCTCTGGGTCCTTTGACAGTGGTTTGTTCTTACCGCAGTCGATTACGTCGATGCTCGTCTTTCCGTCCTGAACAAGTTTGATTGTCAATTTCAAGTCTTTACCCTTGTAGATGTCAAGAATGTTCTCTGGTTCATCACCGTCATTGATTGACTCCTGCTTTCGTGTCGTGTACAGCGATTTTACCTTGTTGTACAGGTCAAAACCATCCTTACGCACATTGAACTTGTAGAACTTAGGACCGTCTGCCTCCGCACCACGTTCAATGCATCGTACAATACATGAGTCGTTCTTGCGGTTTTGAAGCGAGATATCCTTGTATCTCTTCTTCTTCACTGGGTCAGTCTCAGCAAGAGATTGCTCGTATGCCTTATTCTGTAACTGGCAGAACGGGCACTGGCACCCGAATTTCTCATGGTCAATAGGGTTTGTCTTTGACAGGCAGAAGTAATTCTTCCATTCTGATGGTGATACCTCTTTGCTGACTTTCACCCTGTGAGTCTTAATATGGAAAAACGGGGTATTTGACGTAGCGTCAATAGGTAGAAGTCTAATCTGAATCACCTTTTCAGTCTGGTTTTTCTCCAGTTTGGTGTTAAGGTAGTTCTTTGCGTCAAAACCACTGTTGACCTGTTGCTTTGGGGTGTCCATGAACTCACGCTCCAAAGCGTCGCTTGTAATGTTCTGTAAAGTTTTCTTGTAATCTTCCATCTGTTATGATTTGAAGTTAAATGAAATTATTAGATTTTTTTCTCGTTCCAAAGTTATAAAAAAATTCTCGCTCCTTAATATTGAATTAACAGGAGTGAGAATCGTAATATATGTTGTCTTGGTCGCGCGTTCGTTAAACATTCAAGATGCTCTTCAATGTCTGGTTGTACATCCAGTCATCATCGTCCATAGAGTCTGAAATCTCTTTCCAGTTTGATGTGCCGTTGATGTCGTTTGGTGTAATGGTGTATTGACCTTGCTCCTTGCCGTTATCATCACCGTCAACCCTGTAGTTCGATGTCGCCTCCTTGTCTTTCCAATATCCCTCTGGGTTAAGGTTGAAAGGATACGATTTTGCTGTCTGCATACTCAATTTCTCAAGTTGTGTAGGGTTTCTCTTCTCGAACTCGGTCTTGAGTTTGTCCAATTTTTCATCATTCTGCCTGATGAGTTCCTCAAACTTACCAATCGCATGAATAACCTTGTCAAACCTGCTGTCAAGTTTGTCTACCTTCTTTTCGGTATCCTCCTGTGCATCTGTTAAAGATGACACGTCAACAACCTCGTCATCTGGTTGCATTGAGTCAGCACCGTTTGCGTCCATAGGTGGTTCTATTGGTGCGTCATCCTGTGGGTTGAAACCTTCTGGACCGCCTTGCATATCCATTCCTTGAGGTGGCATACCCTGGTCCATAGGCGGTTCCTGTGGTGGCATACCTTGACCTTGGTCTGGTCCGCCTTGCATAGGCATATCTCCGTTTCCTTCTGGTGGCATTTCGCCACCCTGTTCTGGACCCATATCCTCTGGAGCGTCATCTTCACCCGCCTCTGTCATTGGGGCGGTATATGTGTATTCGAGGATTTGTTGAAATCTCTTCATACCCTCGTTGAGTATCATATCCTTTTTATGTTTCCTCATTGAATTAACCGAATATTACCTGACGGTTATCCTCCGCCAGAATTATTTTGTCGCTCTCCTTCTTCTCAATAAGTCCAGGTTCCTTCTTGATTACCTTAACCTTTCCCTTCTGTGGGTTCATTGAGTCAATTATCTGCTGTGCGTCGTTTATCTTGTTAGCGTTCAAATTATCCATACTCTATTTTGGTTAACTCGGTTTATTTTCTTCGTTTTCAGTGACTGGTTTAGACTTCCTGGTCTGTCGTTTTGGTTGTTCGACTACCTCTGCCTTCTCAATCTTCTTCTCTTCCACATTATTTACTTTGATTTGTGGAATAAACTTTTTCTTTATGTTAGAACTTTTCTTGTGAATAAACATCCCTTAAAGTGTTATACAATAAATAGTTTACCTTCGCAAAAAATCGTTATTTAGGATAAATGATATGTATGGAACGATGATAGCGTTATCAAATGTCTCCCGTTTCAGTTCTATTGACCAGTTCTTATTGTCATAGACAAACCTAACGTTGCGTAACCGTTTAATGAACGAGAACACCTTGTTTCTGTTTATACCTATATACTCAATATCATCAAGGGAAACACCGAACACCCATTTATCCACATAGATATACATGTTGTTGTTTCTGACAAAGACAGTCTTTGGTCTACCGTCTGCAAGCATTCTGACGAATCTCGTCATCTTGTAAGCAGATGAGGTAATAACATCAACATAGTAATACTTGACTGATTTCGTGATTTTTCTCATAACATCGTTCTTGAAATTTGAGATATCCTTCTCGAAATCACTTCTCCTCTCTGTTTTCAGGAAAGTCCATGAAATATTCTTGTCTATGCTCTTGTTGAGGACCTTAACCTTGTCAGCACCGAACATCTCAACCGCGAGTTGTTTGCCTACTACTAAAGTAGGAATAGACGGGTCAATTGATGTAATATCACTCGTCACATCAATCAACTCGTTTGCCTCTATTCTCTTACTTCTTGTTATTATTCGTCCGAAAAACATAGTGCAAAGATAAACAAATTTTACGAATGTCGCCAAATACACCTGTAAACACTGTTTGTCTCAATGTCTTTTCTATTACATCTGCTTGGCATAACATCGTGTTTCTTACCCTTATTAGCACCACATGTGTGCGCTAAACCATCGTGGGTATTACCCCAAGAGTATGACCTGTGAATACCGTCTTGTCCTTTACCATAGTAAATCTCAACGTGACCGTTTTTTGCGATTATATCGAATGGTCTAAGTTGGGCATATGAATACTCCATTCTTGTGAAACCACCATTAACCAATGCCTGATAGCATTTGGAATTTTTGTCTGTGCTTGTGAAATTACTACTTGTGTATGCGTAACTCTTGTTCGTACTTACACCAAAATATTTCAAGCACGCAGTAACAAACCCAGAACAGTCGTCAAATACAGGGTCGCCATTAACCAAATCACACGGATATGATTTTCGTGACCGTTTATACGATTGGCAACAGGCAGACTGGTACGTATGCACATTCGCCTGATACCACGCGCCCATTTTCTGAACCGCAACTGCCCATTCGCTTCCACTGTAGTTCACTGCCGTGAAATCATTACTTGCGCCGTTATCTGTTGTTGAAGACGACTCGTCAAGTGTCGCTTGCGTATATGTCCTGCCTTTTGCGGTATATTCATTCACCAGTGCGATAAACGCATTCAGGTTGAATATGTCTGTATTGAACGGCAATTGGTTTCTGCAAACCCTTATTCCCTTGAATTTTGTCTCAACATCACCTGGTTTAATACTATGAGACACATGCGTTATCATATACGCCCCCTTGAACATCGGGATGTTGTTCAACTGGAAATACATCATAGGCATTATGTTCATACAACCCATCATCGTTATCTCGCACGAATAACTCTTATTAGAATATATTGCGAAAATGTCCTGTCCTACGCCAAACGGTTCCCTAACGAAACCTTGACGGGCATTGGACGCTAACGCCATAGTGTTCTTGATACCGTAGTCAGTCGCCCTTGAGTCATCTGAATTGATGCTTATAGACTTGAAAATAGACTGGTTCTGCTTGCTGAACGTGACACCGAACGCTGGCACTGTTATCTCAAGTTCTCCGTCGTTAGTATCAAATAGGCGTATGTCCTCGCCGTTGACAGGCATAAAGTTTCCTAAAGTGTCAGCAAGGTCAACACCGTCGTTGTCAAAACAAGCGTCACCACCACCGAAATTCGCAACGTGAGAATCCTCGTATGTGTACATGCACAGATATGTCGTACCGAGACCGTTTGTCATCATATTGTGCCCACCGTACAGACTATATGGTTTGAATATGTTCTCTATCGTTGTTATGTCATAATAGTTACTGAACAACGGCAACGCCATAAGCATCATCTTGTTCTTCTGTAAAAGGTCAGACATAAACTGGTAAACACTGTAGTTCGTGTCAGAGTCTGCTGACATCTTCACCATATCATATACGATTCTCGGATTGAACATATACTTGTCTCCGATGTCATTGTAGTAGTTGTCAACAAACAGGAAATTGTTGTATTCACACACACCCCATTCGCCCATCTCGTTAAACGCGCCACTTAACTTGCTTTGCTTGTGTAATATCTCGTCACTTGGGTTAGGTAATTTGAAATTACTGTACCTATATGACGCTAACCACCTGTCATACAAGTTTTTCAATGTCATATAACAACCCAGTTTCATTTCTTTTGAGACATCCGCCTCGCTAAACTCTGTCCTGTCGTCTTTTTGCGCAGTGGCACTGCTGTCAACTCCGTAAAGTTTCGCTAACTCATTCACGAATGTTGACAATTCGGCCTCCACCATATCTGGGTCTTTGAAATCAATGATGTTCAAGACATACGCATAGTCGAGATAGAATTTCATCAAGAGTATTTGAGTCCCTATGTCCTTTATGTACCTTATCTCTCCAGCATTATCAATCGACTCTTTGATTGTGCCGAAAATCCGCCTTAATATAGGTTGTGCATTCGCACTCATCAACTTGCCCTTTCCAAGGTTCTTTTGATTAGTCAATGCAGACCTCAATGTTTGGAATTCACCTTTAACCCAGTCAGTGAAATATTTCTTCAGGATTTCACGCTTATAGTGAGGCAGTTCTTTATAGAACCTAAGTGCGTTATAGTTAAGTGAACCTTTTTTACCTAAAACAAATGTATTCCCGTTGTTATCAGAACTACGCAGTGTATATCCGTCAACTATTTTATAATCTGGAAATTCAACACCGTCTACTTTCTTAAAAAGTTTATTTCCTTTCTTTTCATAGTCATACATATACAATAAACCGCTAATGTATAACAGAATGTGTTTAGGTATACAATTTATTCCGCTTCGTTTGCTTAAATTCGCCATTGCGCTATTAACAGCACTGTCTTCTGAAAACGGAAACAACGACACAAACACAAGTGCCTGTGCTTCGTCTGCTTGTTCAGTAATACTAGATGAATCAAATATAGTCAATTTACCAGTTGGTCGCAAATTAAAGAATGGCATTCTATAGTTGGTGTAATCACCGTTCTGTAACAATGACTCTATCATTTCAAAGTATTCACCACCGTCACCATTCTTGTCTTTGTCATATTCATCATAAATCACATTTGTTTGTGTGCTGCTGACAACCTTGTAAATCCTGTTGTAGTTGTCGGTGTTATTATTATAATATATATAACAAGGTACATTAACGTCAATGAAACTATTGGCATACCTATAATCTGTCACCGTCTCTGTGTTATCACCAATAACAGTCTCTAGTTTCAGAAAACTTTTTACTTTTCCACTATTACCTTTATCCAGTATTTGAAAGACATCCTCACATTCTTTAATGTTGTTTACCTTCTTCCTATAAATCTGTGTTTCGTTGTATTTTGACCCAGACTTTAAAGATGTCTTGAAATGTATAGGCACGTCATCCGTATGACCATACGACCCTTTTGATTCAGAAACGTCTGATATGATATCTTTCTTGTGATTTGAAATAAAGTCATTTAGAAATTTTTTAATAACTGAAATATCTCCACCTTTACTCAAAAAATCATCCCTGAATTGTTGAGATATGCTTGGTTTAACCTTATGGTAATTGAACGCTTCCACTTTTGCGATAGGTAATTTATACGTAGGTGACTCTTGATTTGAACTAATCACAGTTCCCTTAGTACTGGTATTGAAAGTAGTCTCAGCGCCACGGTACGTGTGACTACTCGCCCTGTACCTGCATAAGAACTTATAAAGCAGTTCACCTATTGCCTCGCTACTGTCGCCTCGGTACTTCAAGAACATATACGGATTCACACCGTTGAAGAAAAAATCGCTTACGCAAGTAGGTAGGAATGTCATCTTATACGCTCCGTCTGGATTCTCGTCGTCCTGTAATAACCCTTGTTGCTCTGCATACTTGACAATTTTGTTCACGGCGTTTCGGAAACTTACCGCCGCCTTTGAAATCTTGTCAACAAAGTCAACCTCTGGCATTGTGGTGAACATAGAAGGGTATATCATCTCCTTGTAGTTCTCGTTCAACTCATACACGCCTGGAAATGGTGGCACTGACACGTCACCCACTTTAGACGCTACGTCGATGCTGTACTTGTCAGCACTGAAACCATTGACTTTCACCCTGTCTCCATTTGTCTGCTGTGTCTTAATCTCGTTCAGTACCTTCTCGTACATATACCGCATAAAGCAGTCTATATGCGCGAAAAGCATACGTATGAAATTCCTGATAGTAGGTTTGAAACCAAGTTTCTTCGCGACAATCTCCTGCATCTCGTCCGTTGCGGCGACGGATTTCTCGTTGATTACTGGAGTTAACGACTCTATCTTCTCCTTTAACTTGTTGAACAAGTCTTGATGCTCATATACCTTGACTTTTCTATCGTTGTAATGTCCTGGACTGTTTTTAACCTCATTTATTACTGTGGTATCACCTGAAACCAAAGAATAAGAGTTTGACTTAGTGTTAATCACGTTATTTACTACAAGTGGGTTTGTAAAACCGTTCACCTCAATAGTCTGTCCTTTGACAGTTACTACCTTCAATCCATAATTGTAGTCATCGCCATATTCTTGGTTGATTTCAGTAACCAAAGCGAAACAGTTGTTGTAGAGTTGTGCGTCAACATTCAACGCCTCCTTTTTCTTATCAACAAAATACACATAATGCTTTGGACTCTCTATCACAGCACTCTGGCACTTATTCTTAATACAAGTATATAACGACTGAAACAAGTCAAGTAGTTTCTGGTATTTCTCTGCTTGCTGTTTCGCCTTTGTGTACTCCGCTATACCACTGCCTTCCTTTGCTGCGCTTGAATCCTCTGCTATTGATTCGGCGACATGGACAAAACTGTTCATAAACTCCACAAATGTCAATAGTTTATTACCGTCGCTGTCAACATAATTGGCATTGTCTTTCCATAATGCGCTTGGTTCCTCGTTAGAGGCGTCAATGTATGGAGCGATGAATATAAGATTCATAGGAAGGTCTGTATACAATCCGTACATATAACCTATAAAAGATACTGATATGTCAAAATTTCCAGTCTGACCGTTCAATGATGTCTTGAACTCGTTAACCGCCAATTGGAATGTGACTTTTGTGCCGTAAAAACCCTTTACAGTCAAAAGGAATCTTGGGTACGGATATTTAAACAACGCTCTGAAGAGATTTGTGTACGCTGTGCCGCCTTTCAATCCCTCTGTGTACTCTAACTCCGCTGGATTCATTAACGACCCTCCACGGACATCTGTGAATGTTGCGTTGACTGTAGGGTAAAAATACTCGTTGAAGTCAATGTCAAGTGAAGTTATACCAAGTGTCTCTCTGTTACTTACGCGGGTGGAATGTATTTCACTATAACTTACGTTTACATAGTCGTCTGTTATATAATGTTTTCCCTTCAACACCTCGCCACCCATAAACGAGACGGATTTTCCCTGGTTATGGTTTTGACTGACAGACATTGAATAGACCGTGCTGTCGTAACTAATTGAACCGTCGTAGTTCCTATCTGGTATTATGACCTGCAAGTCCACAAACATAGACAAGTCCTCTGGATTCCAGACAACATTGTCCAAACGCTTTGAACCAGTAGACAAGTCATTCGGTTCAATGTACACCATTCTCGCCTTTTGTGATGTTCCTGCCATAACTATTAAACGGTAAAATCTATATTATTACTTGATGACGCATCTTGTGCATTAAAATGCCACCATTCAGCATTATACCCGCTAAATCCGTTTTTGCGCATTACAGAACGTAGAAAAGTATGATACTTGTTCTTTGATTTATATGCTGTTCTGGTTGTGCTCCATTTACAATCTTTGCCACGTTCGTATTTGGTTATACCACCATTTGATGTTTTGTACATAAATCCGTCAAATAATGTACCAGTTGTGTTTTTGCCTTCCCATAATCCTTTTTTGTAACCATTTTTCGTGTAACCATCGTTTTGGATTGTTAAGTCAACAGCAAAACCCTGATTGTGTTTTGATTTACGTGCTATTAATCCATTTCCACTTGGCATTTTGTGCTCCGTTTGAAACCTTAAAAAACTACCAGTTATGCACTTTCCAGGTCGACCAGCGTCAAATATGTACAAATGTAAACCATTATAATTCTTGTCTAAATATTTTTGTGTCTTAATCAATTTTTGCTTTACCTCAGCACGCATTACACATCGGTTCACGTTTCTATAACCGTCACATACTTTTCCTACAAAATTATTATCAGTGGCATATCTTGAATTCACATAAATGCCACTTTCTCCATCCTTGAGTTCAACCCATCCAGAAGGTAATTTCAAAGTCCCCGTTGTAGTTTTTCCTCCACCAGAAATCGTTACAGTGTTAGCATTTGTCTTATATGCGTCTATCATTTCAATATATACACATTTTCCAGCATTTAATTGTGAACACGCTACATTATAGAAATTCCTATATGCCACAACATGTCTATTTGTTGATGTGAATATTTTTTCTGGTCCATACTCTGTCGCTGAAAAATCATCACGTATACCTTGGTCATTACAAGTGTCACCAATAAGAATACACCCTTCAGTCCAAGGTTTTGCTACCGCTTGATTAGTATTTGGCCCCATATGAAATAAGCATCCTCCACCTGGTTTACAACACAGCATTGTCATTACTGTTCTTGCTCTTGGACCAAATGTCAATGTCCCCGCCTTTCCAGCGGGTTTGCCATTTTTTATTGAACCGTAATTAACCTTTTTACCAGCACTTAATGACGCTGTATAAGCACTTGCACCTCTATGATGGGCACTACTATTTGTACACCATCCCTGTCCACCAGGTACTACTGTATGTATACCAGCGCCCACTTGTGCGCTACATCTCTTGATTTGTCTTTCATGTTCTAATGTGTGGCAAATTACCTTCTTTGACCCTGCCTCGTATATGACACCAATAACGCATCCGTCACTTAGTCTTCGGTACCTTTGTAAAATAAGATGATACTCGTCAGCGACGCCGCCTTTAAGTGTTGTGGGCATTGATGTGTTAACAACACCTCCACTGAAATCAATACCACTGCCGTCCCCACCCATAGCGACACCAGATGATACTGTGAGTGACGGTTTGTCGTATCGTCCGCCGTTTTTGACATACCCGTCAATCATAGCGAGGAAAGAGCGTATGTTAAATATATCAGTATTGAAAGGTATCTGGTTTTTAGACACCCTGACACCAGTGAATTTCGTCTTCATATCGCCTGGCGCTATACTATGCTTGACTTCAGTTATAATATACGCGCCCTTGAACATAGGCACATTGTTCAACTGAAAGTACATAAACGGGAATATGTTAGCGCACCCCATCATCTCAACTTCGCAATTGTAACTGCGGTTAGAGTATATGGCGAACATATCCTGCCCTACGGAGTAAGGTTCACGGGCAAAACCGTTCGCACCGAGTTTTCCAAGTTCAAAAGTGTTCGCTATGGAGAAATCAGTCACACGAGGACCGTCCATATTGACCTTTATTCCCTTGAACATACTCTGTGACTGCCTACCGAACGTCACACCGAACGCTGGCACATTGATATTGAGGTTTTCCTCTGTGGTAGCGCCGAACAACCTGTTCACATCGTCCATAGATACTGCGTTTGGGTTGCCCAAAGAGTCCGCTATATCAAAACCGTTGCTCCCGTACAATATACCTTCGGCATTTGACTCCTCAAGCATACTGGACGCCTCGTGCTGGTACATAACGACATATGTCTCACCCATTTTTGACGATGCCGTATTTCCTATAGCATATGACGGATTCGGCGAGAATATCCTCTGTAGTGTCTCAGCATCATAGAAATTGTTGTATACAGGTAGAGACAGAAGTCTTAATTTGTTCTCAAGACTCAGGTCAGAAAGGAACTGGAATATTGACGTGTTCTCGTCAGAGTCTGAATGTTTCTTAATCATCGAGTAGAACACTTTAGGATTCACCATAAATCGCGTACCTATGTCGTTCATATAACTGTCCATGAAGAGAAAATTAGTGAATTCACTACTCGCTGTCTCCGAACCGCCATTACCAGTGAACCTCTCCCTCTGCTCTGTCTTGTCATCGGTATATGTTCCGAGTTTAAACCTGTCACCATTGACACCGCATAACCATTTGTCATACATCTTTTTCAAAGTAAGGTATATTGACAGTTTTGTCTCTTTTGAGATATCTGCATCTGTCACCTCTCTGTTTTTGACCTCTGTATCAGTTGCGTCCTCATACAGTTTTGCAAGAGCGTCACAGAACTGTGCACAACCTAAACCGTCGCTAATGGAGATTTCGTTTGTCTTTTGCTTTTCCCTGTATTCACCTATGGTTGTGTTTGTGTACACGTAGGCAAATGAGATATAGAACTGTTTCAGATAGTTTTCCGCTGGGTCGTTCTTTAACACAAATGCGTTATAGTCATTTGCGACTTTCTTCAACTCGTATTTTCCGTTTCCGTTTTCAAGATACTCGAACATAGTCTTGAAATCATTGTTCGCCCAAGAGGTGAAATAATCAATGATAAACTGTTTCTTCTCCTCGTCCATTTCATCACATTCCTTGACACCACGTGATGCCTGACCTTCCTCCATATCTTCGAGATTATGCCCCAAGACAAATTTGCCGTACCTTGTACGGATAGACACGGACGACCCTTTCTTCTCGTTCTTGATAGTCAACCCGTCAATAACACCTGGATTCTTTGACCTGTATAACAATCCACCTATATACAATAGTATATGTCTTGGTATACATTGGGCTTGTGTGATATATCCTTCATTGACAACATCAACACTGTCTTCTGTAGTTGTAGAGTTATTTCCCTTGATTTTAAGAGATATAGTAGGTCTAATGCCTACAACGGTGCATCTCGCCATTTCCAGCGCTGTTGTAGAGAAAGGTAAACAAGCAAGAAACATTAAAGCACGCTCTTCCCATGTTCTTGGTTGTCCATTACTCTTTTTATAAATAACCCCACCACCACCTTGGGTATCGTTCACAAAAAGGTTGTGCGCACGTTTCGCATCCATATTAACAGTACCATACTCTATGAATGGAAATGACATTGACTCTGGATTGCTCTTGCAAACCTCTACATAATCATTCACATAGTCATCGCTGCTGATGCTTGTTGTGTCATCGAAATTATCATTACCTGAAGGTTTCTTGTACAGTCTACCGTATTTGTATGATTCGCCTTTTTCTTTATTGATTCCGTAGAATCCAGACGCGTCTAATTTCACATAATGTGTGACATATTTTAACTTATCCTCCTCAATACGTTTGCTTTCTGAAAATTTTTCATTGATTTTAGTCATATTTGAATACGACTCAAGCACAGTTTTCCACGAAGAATCCTTGATTCCGAAACCGCTTTCAAGATTCTTCGCCTCTGGATTCACAGGATAACGCTGTTTAACTATCTGTGTCGCTTTCGGAGTTATGACATTGTTGAAACTCAACGCATACTTGTCGTCAACTTTCGTCAATATCTTGTCTCCAGAAATGTTGACCGCATCTATTGTCTGGTTTTTATGGTTGTTTAAATACTCGTTTACCCTGTTGACAAAATCCTCATATGGACTGCTCCCGATGCGTTTCAACTCCTGCAAGAACTCGTCTGTACACGAACTCTTTACCATATAGAAATTCCTTGCCTCAAGGTCTGCGTATGTGGCGTCTATGTCCTTTGTCGACCTTGCTCCACCTGTCATCCTCGCCGCCCTGTATCTTAAAAGGTGCATATACAGAATCTCACCTAAATCAGTGTTGTCGTTCAGGTACTTGTATGGATTCGTGCCGTTATAAAACACGTCGCTAAGCATTATAGGGAAAAAGTTCTGAACAAAGTCTCCATTTGTCTCTTCGCTCTGCTGTGATTTCTTCAAGTAGTCCTCAATGGCATTGAACAATTTCCTGTACGCAAGTGTTGCCTTTACAATCTCATCAACGAACACGACCTCCTCCATATTCGCATACTGCTCTTTCTCGCCAGGAAATATAGCAATACGCTTGTCGTCCTTCCTTTCTGTTATAAGAGGAAACGGTGGCACAAAGTCGTATATTGAAGGCAGGTCGGTATCGTCTGTGGTCATCTTCATATCATCAGGAGACCTCTTGCTTTCCTTCACTTTCTTGATTACATCATACATACTGTTCATAAAACAGTCCAAATGTGCGAAAACCATTCTGAATATGTTCTCAAGGTTTGGTGTGAAACCAATCTCCTTTACTGTGATGTTGAGACTTTCTGACTCTGCCTCTGGTGTCGCTTCTGTTACTTTTGACTCCGCCTCGTTCTTTATGTTCTTGAAGAATGACAGGAAATGGTTCGAATCAAACAGATACCAGTTCTTTTTCTCGAACTCGTTCTTGGTTGACGATAATATGTCGATAATCTTTTTAGTCTCACCATCCTCAAGTTTCTCATTGACCATCTTCTTGTACATCTCAAGACTTTTCACTTTCGGATTTATCTCTCCATTCACGACAAGAGGAGTATTTACGGCATCAACACTCATCTGAACGGTAGTCGTACCATTTATGTTTTGAAAATCAGTACCATATGCCTTGTTGAAGGCAGTTAACGCATCCCTGAGTTTTTCATATACCTTATTTTTATTTAATTCAATCTTTTTACCATTACCATATAGCAAATACAGGTTCTTGTTGTCTATCTTCTTGCATTGCGCAGTATCACCCATATTTGCGGTGTCGATAAAGGTGTTGAAGAGGTCTATCAATTTACCAGCGCCCTCTGCTTTCCTGTTCGCTGTGTTGAAATCCTTCAACGCCTTGTTCTCGTCAAGAAGATTATTCTGGGTTGACAAAGTCTCTGCAAGTCTTACGTACTTGTCACAGAACTCGACCATAGTCAACATCGGCGTATTGTCATTGTACACAAACCTACCAGACTCCTTTCCTTGATTCCAGTAAGCGTTTGTGCTACCCTCGGTCTCTCCGCATATGTATGGTGCAATTAATATGAAATTCGTTGGTATATCGGTATAGACACCGAACATATAACCTATAAATGTTATTGTCACATCGAAATTGCCTGTCTGTTGATTGAGTCTTGACTTGAATTCGTTAACCGCAAGTTTAAATGTGACTTTCGTTCCGTAGTAACCCTTTATCGTCAATAGGAATTTCGGATAAGGGTAGTGAAATACACTTTTGAAGAAACTCTCCGTACTGCTGCTTGTCTCGCTCGGACCCATAAGCGAGAACGCGCGGACATCAGTAAACTCTATAGTCACCTGTGGATAGAAGTAACTCGCGAAGTCTACGTTAATAGACTTTATTCCGAGGCATTCCTTGTTCTGTTTTGAACTGTCCTTCAATTCAGCAAAAGAAGCGTCAGTATAATTGTCTGTCAACATCTTCTTCCCGTTAACGGTTGTTCCGTCAAAAAAGGATAGCATACCGTTTTTGTTGATGTTAGACAATGTAAATGTCAACCCGTCGTTAGCAATGTCACCGCCACACTGGGTCCTGTCTGGAACAACAACCTGTAGGTCAACCGAATAGTTCAAATCTTCAGGATTCCATACTATGTTGTCCTGTGAATTGCCATTCAATTTGACACCCTTGAAATTACTCAAGTTGTTCGGTTCGATGTATATTAATCTGCCTCTCGCGCTTACTTCCATTGTGTTATTTCTGTAAAATTTTCTTTGCTACCTCGTAACCTTTTCCTGAAGGATTCCAGTATTGGTTGAATTTCTCCTTATTGCTTGCGTTTACACCAGTTATCTCTTTCTTACCTAACATAACATGCGCCTCCGCTACACGTCGTTCATATATTGCTTGTCCACTATTGCGACCTTTTGCCCTAATTCTCTCTCCGTCTTTAATGGCAGCGTCCGCTAACTGCTGAACAGTCAACTCCTGTGGATTGCCACGTTTCAGACCAAGAACAGTTGTGTAATACTTACCGCCATTGTGTGTTATACAAAAAAGTGCGTCAATCGCTGTTTGTGGTAAATTTCTCCAGTTTTTCAAGAATGGGTCAAAATACATTTTTACATAAGCACTCAATGTCTTTAGCAAAATTGATACAATCTCCTCTCCAGTAAACCTAACTCCGTCTTGAATCCTTGAATCAACCGATGTCGTCAAACCAGGACCAACGGTAGCAACAGTCTCGCCGTTCTGTATTTTTGCAGTAGCATCCGCACCTATAGTACCGTATCCAGTCTTACTGCTCTTGTCCGTCCAGTCTTCAAATGCCATAATCAAACACAAACCATTGACAGAAATAGGTACGTCACCGTCAAATTTCTCTATAGTTCCAGTGGCACCACCAGCACTGATAAGTTGTGCCGATGCGGCATTGACAGACGGGTCATAACTGCCGCCCCTTGCGATGAAGTCGTTAACCATCGCCATAAACGTGTTCATATTGAATACATCCTTATTGAACGGTAACTGGTTTTTAGACACTCTTATGCCAGTGAACTTTGTGACAAAATCACCAGGAACTATACTGTGACTCACCTTGGTTATCATATACGCACCCTTGAACATTGGCACGTTGTTCAACTGAAAATACATCATAGGAAGGATATTAGCACATCCCATCATCGTCACCTCACAGGTATATGACCTGTTTGAGTATATGCTGAAAATGTCCTGCCCTACAGCAAAAGGTTCACTACTGAAACCATTACCACCGAGTCTTGCGAGTTCAAATGTATTCATTATGCCATAATCAGTCGTCTGTGGTGTATCCATTGATATTGATATATCCTTGAAATATGACTGATTCTGTCTCGCGAATGTAACACCGAAAGCGGGTACATTTATGTCCAGATTGTTTCCGCTGTGAAATAACTGCAAGGCATCTGGATTCGATATGGAACTTATCTCACCAGTGACCCCGTCTGCAATTTGCAAACCGTCACTGTCATATCCGCCTTTCTTGTCCTCAACGAGACGAGAGGGTTCATAGGTGTACATACAAAGGAATGTATTACCAAGTGACTGCTCGTTCGTGTACACTGGATGAGGTGTGAATATGCGACTTATAGTCGTTGAGTCATAGTAGTTGTTGTACACTGGCAACGGTATGAGCATCATCTTGCTCTTCTGAAGCAAGTCCGCCATAAACTGATACAAGTTGTAATCCTCGTTCGCGTCGGCTACACTGCGAATCATATTGTATATGATTTTAGGACTAATCATAAACTCGTCACCTATGTCGTTGTAGAACGCGTCAACGTAAAGGAAACTGTCCCATTCGCTCTTTGATGTGATTGAACCTCCGTTCCCGTATCTCGTTACCTTGTTAACCTGCTCGTCTGAAGGTCTACTTAACTTGAACCGTTCAAAAGTGTATGAACTCAACCATTTATCGTTCAGGTTCTTTAATGTCCTGTAGATAGACAATTTTGTGTTCTTTGAGACATCAGCATCAGTCATTGTCTGCTGTTCATTCTCCGTTGTTGTTGTAGACTCCTCGTCGCTGTCTATCTCGTACAATTTACACAATGTATCGAAAAAGGTGGTAAGTAGACTGAATTCTATTTTGGGGTTGTAACCGTTTCGTTGAACACCACGAGAACCAGGTGAAAATGTTTGTGGCGCGCTATATCCGTCTTGTAACGGTCCATACACATAGCACTGCTCCATTACGAATTTAAGTAAACTGTTCTCTGTTGTACTGTTTGACTCAAGGACTTTAAAACCCTCCTTGTCAACATATGTGCTTTGTGAAAGTAAATCCCACAACACCTTTCCGTCATTGTCCGCCCATTTCTTGAACTCGTCAATAAACCTCTTCTTGTACCTGTTTAAGACTTCTTTAAAAGTGCCAAGAGTTGTATTCGCAAGAGGTGGTTCCATACTATGCGTACTTATATCGACGTCTTTAATGTTGTTGTCTTTCAAGTATAGCGCCGCCCCTAAATAAAGAAATTCAAACAGAGGTAACACCTTTAAATGATTTACGACAAAGGCGTTGACATTATACATCAATGAAAGGATTACCGCACCTTTAACATAATTGTCTCTCGACTTGAACTTGATGGCGTAACCATCGGTTGTGAACGCGTTGATTTTATCATCCATTGACAAACCTGGTATCCTGTGGTTTGCGTAATCCTTGCTGTCAAATAATTCCTTCAATAATGTCTTGTAGGTCTTGTCTTCATTTGTCTCAGGGTCATACACACCTATATTATAGATAGATTCACCTTTATTCGTGTATATACGGTAGTTCTTACCCTCAAGATATTTCGGGTTGTTATTATTTTCTTTGACAATTTGATTATACCTTTCCTGGAAATGATCTTCATCAACATTCAATACAAACAACGATGTTATGAAATCCGCATCATTTTCCTCAAGAACACCCTCCTTTATCTTGGATAACGGTTCGGCATAGTCCTTGAAAGAATTGATTGTCGCCCTTTCCTTTTCCCTATACACCTTGAACAAACCGTCTCCTTCACTCTCTTCACCTTTATATATCACAGCGTTGTTATCACCAGACAAAACGCCATTTGAGAAGATAGGAAATTCTACATTCTTGTTATCATACGACATACATTTGTTTGCCTGGTCAAAAAGTTTAACTCCTGTTAGATTTGCCTTATGACCATTAATGAAAGAATTTAACGACTCTGCTATCTGGTTCTCGTTTTTTGACAGACTCTTAAATAGTGTCTTTAATGAACTGTTTGTAATCTTAGGATTCGCGAGATAGTAATTGCACGCCTCAATTCTCATTATCCTCTTAATCCATTTGTCGCGTGCTTCGGTACGTCTCTCATCACGGGTAATATACGCTGCATATGTGCGTAATAACGCTTGATATGATATTTCACCAACACAGTCATTGTCGGCTGTTCCTTTATATTTAAGGTATGAATACGGGTTTTGACCCTTGTAATTGATATCACTCAACAGCAAAGGAAGAAATTTCATCTTGTACCCGTTCTCTATGTTTCCGTCAGCGATACCAGACTTGTCAATATAGTCAAGAATGTCATTAATCTTCTTTCGGAAGCACATAGCGGCATTTGTCATATTGTTCACAAGTTTGACCTCTGGCATCATTGTGAATTCATATGGGTATTTCATCTCCCATTTTCCGTTGTTCTCCTCGTACATTCCAACAAACGGAGGTAACTTGCTTGACGGGTCTGTCTGCCTTTTCTTCGGTATGTCAAGTCTTACCTTGCCACCTACATCACTAACTTTAATACGGTCTCCGCCGTTGATTTGTGTGCTAATCGTAGACAATGTGTCCTCGTAAAGAAAATGCATAAATGTCTGTATATGCGCGAACAGCATTCTAAAGACGTTTCTTATCGTAGGTTTGAAACCAAGATACTTGACTATTATATCGTTCAACTCATCCGTCGCGACAGACGCTGAATTCATCGTTTCCCTTGTGCTTGACTTGATTAAATCTTCAAGGCGTTGAGGTACTCCGTATGTTTTAATAATCGCAACACTGTTGTACTTCTTAGCATAACCCTTCGATGTAATATCGTTCGCTAAAGTTGAGTCACCGTCACACTCTTTCATCCAGTTCGCACAGTCCTTTACTGAATTGAATACCAGTTGTGATGGTATGTTGTTCTTGTCGTTGAAAGGGTATGCACAAGGGAACTCAAACTTGTCATCCATATCTTTGTTAATGTCGGTCAACAGGTTAGTCAACTGTGTGCGCTTGTCCTCTGACGCTTGCAGACAATCACTATTCAATATATCGTGTACAACCTTTTTGAGATTTGAAAAATCAACATTTTTAACAATTGTCTCCTTGTCAATGTTCGCAAAATAGGCATTGTGGTTCTCTCCCTTTGATACAGAAATACCCTGCTTGACATTGAAGGAATCAATATATCCCCTATACGCATCAAGCAGTTTTTTGAGTTTCTCCACAGTCTCCTTTGATTTGACATATTCGTTGATTCCGTCGTTGTTCTCAAGAGTAGCGTTATCCTTAGCGACGGTTTCCGCTAACCTGACGAACTTCTCCAGGAACTCAACAAAGGTGAAAATCCTTGTACCGTTGTCATAAGTGAATGACTCCTGCCCGCTCCAGTAAGAACCTGGGTCGCCAGTATTTTGAGGACTGTCTATATATGGAGCGATGAGTATATAGTTAATCGGAATATCAGTGTATAAACCATACAGATACCCCTTGAAATTGAGTTCAACATCAAAATTACCTGTATCGGAATTGAAAGTAGTCTTGAAATCACTCTGTGCAAGTTCAAATGTAACATTCGTGCCATAAAAACCCTTGACAGTCAAAAAAAATTTCGGATAAGGAAAATGAAAAAGACATTTATACAGGTTCTTGAAATTATTCTTCTCTCCTGTCGCCTCCTCCCTTAAATCCTCATAATACCCATATTCAGTAGGTGATAGCAGGGAATTTCCCCTGACATCTGTCATCTTAACACTGACCTCTGGAAAAAAATACTCGTCAAAATTTATGTCAATTGAGTTAACACCCAATGTCTCCCTGTCTGAAACACCATTTTTCCTGAACTCCTGAAAACCTATGTTGACATAATCAGTAGTTAGGTAATTCTTCCCGTTCAGTTTCTTGCCCTCAAACAACGACATATTGAATGCCTTGTCACTGTAGTCGACAAGTCCGCAATCATTGACATCAGGCACGACAACCTGTAAATCCACGGACATATTCAAGTCCTCTGGATTCCAAGTGACATTATCTATCCTGCCTCCGTTGATACCTTTAACGGAAGCAATGTCATTCGGTTCTATGTAAACTATTCTTGCAGACTGCGCCATTCAACTCCGTTTCTTAAAGGTACCGTTTAAAATTGAAAAATCAATCCAGTCCGTAAAGGGTTATATAATCCTCAACCCTGTTAGTGTAGTCCTCGATGCTTAACCCTAACGGAAACGGAATCCGTAACAGCGCGTTGTCTGGTATACTAAACTCCATTGAACCGTATTCTGGGTTCGCCATCATAATCAACCAGTCATATGACGGGTCATCATAGTATTTATACGAGATGTTGTCAAGTCGTGAAACACCACGCTTGTATACCTCAAAATAGTCCGTGCTCTTCTCTGTCAAACTAACAGACGGCACCTTTGTTATCTTTCCGTTTACACGGAATCTTGAATATCTATCGTATGACATAATTTTTTTCTATTTATAAACATAATTCCATTTATTTGAACTGTCTTGACTAACATCAACATATCCACTTTTTGGAAAATTGTTGTCTAATTCTTGAATTGAAGATGAAACACTGTTCTTATACGTATTATAACAATCATTTATAAACATATCACCAACATTTAATTTGACGTTACACCAATAATGCTTACTACTGTTATATGGAGTTATTCGCACAGGAATTGTTACCGTTACATCTTTAATCGTTGCCCCGTCTTTATTTGGAAATGAAAAATGATAATAGTCTATGTTCACTTTCTTTATCTCAAAACTAATATGTACACTCGTATTACCTGCTTTCCTATTAAAAGATATTAGTTTACTCTTGTTAATTCCTTGTTTCAAGTATAACCTAATGTTCTCGTAAAATGCAGTTAAGTTATATCTTGTTGTGAACTTTCTTAAGTCATAATTATTATTTGAGTATTTCGTCAAAAGAAAAGCGGCCATCTTCGTGCTATTTAAATGAATAACTTTCCCATAAGCATTCAACCCATAATACACTTGTTGTTTCTTCTTGCTTGACGATGAATGCTTTGAACTACTGCTGCTGTAGGATGATGCCGAACTACTTGTACTACTGCTACCACTTGACGACGCTGACGATGTTCCGTTTGAATTGCTGTCCGTGCTTGTGCTTTTAGTTGACAGTGCTACACTCTTCTTCTCGTTATTCTCGGTAACAAGTGTCTCTGCGTTGTCGTTCACCACATACGAGTCATCGTTGTTGTTTGCACTCGTGTCCGCTGTGGCAGTGTATACATAATCATATACGGTATCATAGTCCTTATAATGTGCCCTGTCCGCCCTGTTGTCATAGACGCCAGCATTTGCGTAGTAATTAAACGATACGGCGTTCTGTAATCTGCTGATAGGTGCCACAAGAGACTGACCACCGAGTATCTTTATACTCATATTGACTTTAGCGTACATAGGTTGCACACCTGCACCCTCTGGATTCAAATCCCATTGCATACCTCCGTTATTGTAAGTTATGTTCAACGACTCGATGATGATTCTCGTGTTGATGAAATCACCAAGTCTCAACACACATACTGGCATACGCCCGAAGGCAAGGTTTCCAGCGGTCATCGCCAGTCCGTTGGACTCTGTGGCAGACACCGTATGCCCCTGTCTTGTACATTGCTGAAGGAATGTCAATCTTGCGTTAAAACCCTCTGGAGACATCGAGTGGAATGCTGGGTCGAAATACTGTACCTTGTCAACTATCTTCCTGAAGATGACAGGGTCTGTCTTCTTAATCTTCTTGAAATAGTCCGCCTCTGACTCGTAACGCAGGTTACTTGTGTCTTTGGTTGTGTATGTTATATTGTTCTTTCTTACCTTTTTGTCTTGCTTCTTTTCCTTTGACTTTGCTTTAGCACTCTCTACTGCTCCGATGATTTGATTGTTTGCACTTTCGGATTTTTCAACAGACAATACTTTCGGGTCGTCATAATAGATGTCAACATATGCGTTCCTGCCAAACTTGGCATCGTTTGTATTAACTAACTTTGTGTTGCTTACATCAACAATTGAAGTATCACCTTTAACATACTTAATACCCTCGTTTTTGTATTTGTCAATTTGCTTTAAAAAGTGCATTACGGTTTTACCAAGTGTTCGTGCCCTTCTCGCAGCCCTTAAATCATTCTTAGTGCCTTGTTTCGTCGCACTACCATGTGCCACTACTTTGTAGACAGTATGGTTGTTGATAATGTCAGACAGATTCTTTATGCCTTCATCAAGACCATCCTGAAACGATTTTCTGACACCAAAAACACACATTAATTGATAAAAAGAAAACAAAGAATGATTTTCAAACAAATGTGTATCAAGTTTATTCTGTTGAATAACAACTGGGTCCAGATTTAATCCATATGAATAAGTGTCAATATAGTTATCCCAATAATGGGATTTCTCGTTTTGCTTATCAACATCGATGCCACGCTCCCTAAAGTCAAAGTCTACTCTGTACCTATAAGTTCTCTTTTTCTTTGCCTCTTCTGCGTCTTTTAAGTTTAATTGTTCATAGTCAGAACCGTCATAATCTTCTGGACATTTGTTATATTTCCCATATTGGCCACTATAAGAATTGCACACTATTTGACTTGTATTAATATCAAGTTCTTGAGTAGATACACCGTTCCATTTTGTAGCGACGTTTTTTTTATATGACATTTCGTATCCCTTTCCAGAAATTTCAATTCCAGTGGCGTTCTTGCCTGACAATATATACTTATACCAGTTCGCGCCGTCAGAACACCCGAACTCTTCATCCTCAAAATCGTACCACCTCTTCTCATCATCAGGGTATTCTCCATGTCCCGTATAGTTATTAGGAAAAAAGCAGTATACCCTTACAAACGGACCTTCCTCTGCCGTCAATGTAGGGTCAGATGTCTTTGAACCAGGAACAACTTCAGCATTACCCGTCTCGTTAGGGTCGATAGTGTCGCACCCAGCGAAAAACCTTAACACATCCTCGTCGTCATTAATACCAGCGCTCTGCAAGGAGTTGATTACCGCTGGGTGGTCAATAAGCAAGGTGAATGACAACTGTCCAGTTCTCGTGGTGTTTGTATAGGTATACACGTCCTCTCCTCGCCCAATAAACGAGTTGGACTGCCAGTTCACATTGACATTCTCCTGAAAGTCAATATCATATGGTGGAAACCACATAATCCTGCCACCGTTAGGACCTATTTGCTCCTTCGAGATATTCCTTGTAACCTTTGAGACATCCTTCCACGCGAGATTCTCAAGTGAGAACATACATTTCTTGATGTCAACATTACCACTTGTGCTTGGAGCGATATTAACACGCCCTGCCTCGCCTAACACGGTATTCTCGGCAAGATATTTACCACCGTCAGGCAGTTTGTTAAACCTACTTCTGTATCTACTGTTCTTTTTCTGTACTTCCGCTATGGTTTGACTCTCAAAAGGTCTTATCAACCTGTCCATACTGTTGTATTGATGGTGATATGTCCAAGAGCGACAATATGGGTTGTCTACACCATTTGTTTGCTTGCCTTTTGGGTCTGCCTTTAACAACGCACGACCGTGAGCATTGCCATACTCGTTATCAACAGCGGTGTCTGTGGTGCAACTATCTCCTACCTTGATATGGAAGCGACCAATCATTGTGTTGATTTTCTTGTCCTTGAACATCTGATTGGTCTTCACCAAAAGGTTGTTCTTTCCTAACGCGGTCTCATTTGAGTTATATACACCCCATTCTGTATTTTGCTGACTTGATGTTACACCTTCGTCGTACACAAAATACTGCTTAGTCTTGTTATCCTTTAACTTGACGGTATTGACAACTGGATTGTCGTCCTTAATACCGTCATACACATAACTTGTCGTAGTGTCAGTATCTCCTGTTGATGCCGCGTTGATAACAAACCTGCCAGGTATCTCTGTTGCAGTATTCACATTATTATCGTCTAAGATAACCTTGTTAGTGTATACAATATACGGTTTCTGGATTGAAATCTCCTGATTCGCCTTCTTTATCTGCTCGTCAAGATACACCTTTCCACCGTTTTCAGATGCGGACAATTTTGTGTAGTCGTGTACTATCTTTCCAATCTCGGTATTATCATCACCAAGCAACCAACCGTCTGAAAGTCGTCCAGTGTCGCTACTAACCACAAACTTACCGCTCATAGTGTCGTAGTTGTTGAGGTTGTTACCGTATTTCTGGTACAGGATAGGTGTTATGTATCCATAACCGAAATCATCTGTCGAGGTATTGACCTTATCCCTATGCCTTGCACTATTAATAACGGCACCCCTGTACAAAGAGGTGGCATATAAACGGTTTGACAACTCCCCAAGTCTTGTCTCTTCTCTGAAACCATATGAATTTGTTGTTATTCTACCACCCAGCGCGTCATTTACCCTCAAATCACGTACAACATTTGGAGTGGCAATATTGAATACATATCCTATTGAGTTGTCAGACAGCAGGTTCATAACATAATTGCTCATAGAGAAATCAATACCGAACAGGTAGTCCGTATAATCCCTGTAGTCGTCATACTCTCCGTTCCAGCGCATCATTTGGTGATTTCGTGGAGTTGTCTGCGAGTACACAATCTTCTCACTCGCATTTCTGAAGTTCTTACGGTTTATCTCCTGACTGTAATCACTGTTCCCAGAGTGAGTATAGTCATACAATGACTCACCATCGGTCATACTTGAGACATCCCTTGTGCTTATGTCTGCTGTATCCCCAATAGCGTGCTGAAACGTGTCAGTGTACATCTTGTACCTGTCACCGTGCATCATAAGCAACTCTTTGCGTATGTCGTCATTATACCTTAAAACACCAATTGGTTTATATGCGGTAGTATTGTTTTTATTACTCATCTTGAGTTTTTTTCAGAAAAATTAATTTATTTTTTAGGAGAAACCGTAAGTCTGTCTCATTTCCTCGTTATTACGACCCCTGTTCAGTACCTTATTGCTGAATATCTGTGATTTCTTGCCTATCTCGTTCATAAATTGAGAGTTCTGAAGGAGATTTTGTGTAACCTCGTCAGTAACCTGTTTTGACATCCCGTTAGGGAATTGAATCTGTATCGCGCTGTGCTTAATCTCGCCAGAATGGTTGTGTTTCATCGTACCAGACATATCCATATTAGGTCTTACCTTCATTGAATTGATACTACCACCGTTAGGTACCTTCACAGGCGTGACATTGCCACTGTTAACCTTGTCAAGCACACCCTTGCCTAACCTGTCAACAGCGGATTTCTTGACAACATATTCTCCGTTTGACAATAAGGCGTGCACCTTGTCACTAGTACCGTGTCCTCTACCTACGACAACACCACCAGATGCAAATTTGTCTTCTGGCAGTTCATCTCCATTCGCTTGCATCTTCTTGAACAATTCGAAATTCCCTAAGATGGCACCTCGTCCTTTCTGGATTGTCTCAAGTTCACCAAGACTGTAATCACCGTTCAGGTAATATCCCCTCTTAGCCAGTTTCTCAAGTATACCTTGTTTCTTTGCGTCACGCCCCGCTGTTATACCACCATATAACGCACCGCCAATTGCACCGATGGCGGTACCTAATGGTCCTAACATTGAACCGAATGCAGCGCCTTGCAATCCATAACTTAATGCACCCATTGCGGCATTGCCCGCCACGTTACTCTTTTTGATAATACCGTTATCAACCATCCCTTGATGAGCCGAATCAACCAATCCACTAGCAATTGACGCTCCCATCCCGACAGCAACATTTGGACCAGAAAAACCTTTCTTTAGGAAATTTTTAACTTTCGCACCTCGCCCGCCATTATTCCATAAAGCGACACCTTCAGAGTTCTTAATTGCAAATTTCTTGCCATCAGTTGTGTCGAATGTCTGCATGTGTCCAGTATTCTTGTCAACCTTGAACTCATATGTTCGTCCATTACGTGTGAATGGTTGGTCAACTGGAACAGGTTGTCCAAATCCGTTTGCTGCGATACCGTCCCCTTGATAACGGAAACTCCTTGGGTTTATCTTCGCCTGTTGCTGCTGTTGTGGCGCTGGTTGTTGATTTGCACCAGAACCTGACCCGCTTACTGGTGGATTTTTCCCAACAATACCATTACCACCAGAACCAATCTTTCCTGGAGCGCCACCGCCTTTACCACCTGATGCAGGACCAACCATAGGTACACCACCTGATGATAGTGGTGGATTGTTGCGTGCGGACGTTGACATTCTTCCAAGATTGACATTTTTCCCATTTCCGCTTAACAATGAATTGAGGTTTCGGATACTGCCACCAAGTTCAGCGAACATAACGCCACCAAGTACTGCTATCCTAATTGCTTCAAGTGCTGCTGTAGTACGTCCAAGGAAATCAAGACCCTTCTTCGCCATATCACCGAACCCCATGAATTCTGTGTGCCTCGCCTTTGTAACATCGAGTTGTTTTTGGAAACCCTCTTTCATGTCAGCAAGAGAACGGACATTTTGCGCTATATCCTTCACGTCGTCAGGAACGCCTTGCGTCGCCTTTCTTAATGCACCCTCGTCCTCTTTATTGATATCCGCCACATCTACATCCTTACCGTTGATGTTGACAAACGCCCTGCCGTCCTTGATTGTGGCGGCATTCGTTATCATATCCTCAAATGCCTCATCTCCAGACCAGCGTCCTCCAGTCATCTTTTGGATAGCATTCTTCTTCGCCTTGGTCTGTGTCATATCCAGAAGGTTTCCGTAATCAAGACCTTCCGCCTGTGCAGCAGCGCGCATCCTCTGCTTGTCGAACGCGCCTATCTCAACCTCCCCTGTCTGGTAGTTCATCTTACCAAGATTACCGAACATATTGACAATCCTGTCCTGTAATCCCTCAAGGTCATTCAACCCCTCGTACATCATTGACAATGGGTTTGCGCCAGCGGCGATAGAACCGCCAAGTACTGACAACGATGCAGATGCTGTAGCGGCACCCTCTACGTTGTTGACTTTCTCCGCCATATTCGCCGCTTGCTGCATATCGAGTCTAAGCGATGTCGCCTTCAACGCCATTTCCGTCAAACCCTTGATGCCATTAGTGAAAGAGTACTTGCTGGCAAGTCCGATATTGTTGGCGACATTCTGTGTCATCACACTGGCGTTGACACCGTGCTTTGACGCCTCTTGGAACATCTTAGCGGTCCTCTTTCCCGCCTCCTCGAAGTTCAGTCCGAATTTCTCGAAACTCGCGGCAAGTTTGGTTGCCTGTTGGTCTCCAAGCAATGCTCCCATCGCCGCCATTGTCTCCTTTTGGGCATTAGTCAGCGATACGCTTCTTCCTACCTCTTTACTGTATTCACTCTGGAGTTTGATGAGTTCCTCCATTGACTTGTTGAAACGGATGCCAATCTTGTTGACCTCCGCAAAGTCAATGGTGCTTTTCCTCAACTCGCGCATCGCGTAGGCAGAACCACCTATTTCCTTGGTGAACTTTGAAGACGCGTCGTCAACCTTCTCCCAAGCGCCAAGCAACTCGTTGCTGACTCCCCTGAAACTTGAGACCATCCCCACAAGGTTGTCAAACTTGTTGCTTATAGTGTTCGCCACGTTTGCTGCGTTCTCAAGTGACTGAAAACCAGCGGCAAGAGATTTCTCTGTCTTCTCCAAGGACTTGTTGAGTTCATTAATCTTTCCGTTAAGGGAATCAGTGGTTGCACCAGACCTGCCAATCTCCTGTCTGACCTCCTGCAACTTAACCTTTAACTGGTCAAGTTGCTTGTTGCTGATTATACCGCTTTGAGTCTTCTCCTCCAAAGACTTCTGGAGTTCATCAAGATTATCGAACGCGTTCTTCTTTATGTCGTTACTTATTGCCATTGTTGAGAATAACCATCTTTCATTATAAATAGAGTAGACTGTTGTTTTTAAGAAAAAATTGACGCAGTCTCAAACCACGCCAATTTAATGTCGTTATCGTCCTACCTTGACGTTTGCATATCCTGTTTAGCATACGAGTTGAGCATACTGCCAGAAACAACCGAGTGCCCGTTCTTCGGTTGATTGTTGCGCATCTGCTCGATTTCCTCCATCTCGGCGTTGTATTTCTGTATCCATTGCTTTCTGGCGTACACAGGCATATTCATCACCGTGTCATACGGGAGTTTGATGTACTTGACACAACCCCAAATCTCGTTCAGGAGGTCCATTTCATGCTCACTGGGCGATATTGAGAAAAAGATATTGGTCCAGTGATAGAAACATCGGCATCGAGCCACCTCCGAGACTCGCTGGTTTCTCGACCGTAAGGTTAAAGTCAAGTCCTGGTTCGTTGTCAGATATGTACTTCCTCAAAGCGGACGAGTCCTGGACACTCATATATGCCACATACTCGGCGATATATTTCCTGTCCGTGACATTATTCACCTCGACAATAGACTCAATCAGACGATTTGTTACGGCGTGTGTGTATGTCGACCTGTCGTCCTCTTCTGGTTCACCGTTGTAGTCCTCAAGTTTACCTATGCAGTCCAGAAGCGATTTCTTCTGTGTAGCGTCTATATCGCTGTCCCTGTCAATGAACGACCTCATATCAAACAGCATACTGTCCATCTTCTCCTTTCTCACTGACTTGCTCTCGTCTTCTTCCATACTGTTGAGTCTCTTGACATCTCCGTATGAGAGGAATTTGAATTTCACAACATCACCGCTCAACGGCAACTTGTACTTGAAATAACCGTTCGCATCACCTTTCAGTTTAAACGGAGCATATTTGATGTCCGTCAGATTGATAGTAGTCTCGAATGTCTCCTTTGTCTCTGGGTCTGTCACCTGCACAGGAAACACTGGTCCATAACCGCTTGCCCTCAACCACAGCACGATAGCGTCCCTGTCGCCAGGGAGAAGGTCGTCTGTGTTGATATTGTTGTTCATCACCTTTGTCTTGATGAGGTAGTCAAGGAAATTACCGTCCTTGTACAGGTTAGGTGACACAATCATATTCTCGTCATACGCGGTAAGGTACGCCACGGGTATGGATGACATCTTGTGCCTGTAACATTCTCCTCTTGAAGGTAACGGTATATTGTCAAACTGTATCCTGTTGTTTGGTGTGTATGTCGACGAAGGCATCTGGACTGATTCATTGAATGTCTCAACCTCGTCATCTATATAGTCGTCAATCTCACCTTCCCTCTCCTGTGCTGGATATGGCGAGTAGTCATACTCCCTATTGAATGAAGCAGGTTCATCTTTTCCGTAGGATACCTGTTGAACTTGCTCTTTTTCTTCTTTTGAATCCTCTTGACCGCCCTTGCTCTCAAGGTATTTCTGCATCTGGTCTTTGATGCCAGCGCTTGTCATATACTTTTCAAATACCTTCTTCCTGTCTTTTTTTGCCTTGACTTTCTTCGCTGCCTCAATCTCCTCCTTTGTGCCGCCAAGTTTGATGAACTGCTCTATTACATCATTCTCCATAGTGTCAAGCAACCTGATTGTCTCCTGCGTGCTCTTGTCACTGTAGATTTTTCCACCGTTCTTGTCTGTCATCTCCTTACGCTTTTTACGAGTCTCCGCCTTGGTGTTCTCGTACATCGTAATTGTCGCCTTAAGCAGTTCCTTCTGCTCGTCATTCGACAGGATTGAGTTGTCCTCCTGCTTTTTGGTCATATCCTCACTCATATATGTCTATTTTTTCAACTTGATTTATTTTTCTACAGTAGACTGCATAATAATACGGAAATTCTTTAGAAGAATAAACGCATACTATTGAGCACTGCGACAATTTGAACGTGTAGTCGTTGACGATTATATACAGTTCCCTTCTGGGCAGGATTTCAAGTTTTTTCGTGTCGTTGATGGTCTCGTCCTCAAGTATTATCTGACTCTCCTTTGCCCATGCCGTCAACTCTGTCTGTGCGTCCATATCGATGTTTGGGTTGATGTTCAATGTTAATGCCAACTGATTACCGTTGTCCGCATATTTCAAAAGATACTCCGTATCCACATTATCATATCTCGGACTGGTTATCTTGACATCTGTCGCATAATTCACTATATTAGTATCAGCACTGTTAACCCTGTCAATGTCATTTCCGAAATAAGCGCGCTCGTCTTTGTCCGTATTCATAAAATACTCGACATTCTGCCCACTCCTCATCTCGCTGTTGTAGAGCATATCCACATATGTATTATTGTCTATATGGGCGTTGTAGTCCATTCCACACGTGTCAATAACTTCTACTGGTACCGCTATCTTTGCTATCATATTCAATGTCTTTTTTTCTTGTTGTCCTGTATCTTGACGTCCTCTTCCGCCTTGCTGCAAATGCGTTTAAGGCGCTCTATAACCTCTTTCTTGTTCTTGTTGATGTCGTGTTCCCAAACCCTGTACAACGGTATGCCGTTCACCAATGCCCAGTGCGACTTCTGCCTGTCGACTCTCCTGTTCTTCTTTTGCATAGGACTCATATCCTCGTACAACTTGCCGTAGGAGTGGTAATAGTCTCCGTCAACCTCGATGAGGACTCGGTGCTCTGGCAGATAAAAGTCAAAATACCTGCCTATGCTCTCCGCCTTGAACTGGTACTGGTACTTGATGCCTAACTTGTCAAGAAACTCCTTGGCGAACTTGCGTTCAAGTTTGGATGTGCCGTACTCCTTGTGTTTCCTCTTTTTACCAGTCCTCTGTTTCGGTCGACCAGACTTCTTCACGGTGACCTTCTTTAACGTCTTCTTTATCGGTGGTACCATTACATCTTCAATTCTTTTCTGAAAAACGGATTATCGGACATTTCCCGTATTAACTCCTCTACCTTCTCGCATTCGTCATTGAATGACATCGCCTCGTCGTCGTCAAGACTGAACCACTCGTTCAAGACGTTTTCCTTCGCGAATTTCATATGCAATTTCTTCTCAACAAAAAACGGGTAGTCTGTCTTGTGTTTCCTGCATATGTATATCTCTCCAGCGTTTCCAGTCTGTAGTTTCTTTATCCTGTTCTCTATGCTTCCTGTCGTTACACCTATCTTGTATATTCCGTCATTGAGACCGTCAGCAAGCAAGTAAACATATCCGCTTTTCGCCACAATAATAAAAACAACGACTATTATGCCGTCTATTTAAGTATAATCGTTTTTTGTAGAAAAACAACTATTTATTATATATAGTTAATGCATTGACAATGAAAAAACATAATTATTTTAAAGACTTGAAAGACATTCAAGCGATGACAGACAAGGTTAAGACTCTCAACGAGTCACTTGCATTTGCCGATGAATACGACAACCAAGAGGATGTACCACAAGTCCAACCAATGGACGAGGCACCTTATGGTGAGGAAGTTGAAGATGAGGAGGATATGGTTATGGAGGAATCCAGCGCAATTGAACAAATCAGAGAGATAGCACTCAAGGGTATGGTTCAATTGAGCAAGAACACGGACAACGCCGAATACGAAATCCTTAAAAAGATTTTCCTTATGGTCGACAAAGTGAACGACAAGAAACCAGAGGAAGAACCAAAGAGGTAACAGACAACACATCCATACAACAACGACAGCAAGGTATATTGATTTGCTGTCGTTTCATTTTAGTAATACGATTGAAATTCTTTAACGATTGTTGTGTTTTAATCCAGAAAAGTCATATTTTTCAATTCCAATTACCGAGGAGTATGGTATTGGTTGCTCAGTAAACACACCAATATCGGAATTTGGGTCAAGATAAAAGTCAACGTCATTAGGTACCATTCTCAAATCAATAGTTAAGATGCAGTATTCTCCAGTATTCCTTGGGTCTTTGTCGTAGAAATATAAGTTCTCTGCTAAAATTAATATTTCTTGTTTTTGTGCTGTTCCTTTAGCAAAATAAATTCGGTCTGGATAACGCAGTAAATTATTTTTACAGGAAGGAATTAAACCACTATTTTTAATGTTTTCAAGATTATATTTTGGCGTGATATGATAAAGGAACCTCATATTTCTGATTAAATTATTCTCGTTGTTCTGAAACCTTGGTTCAAACTGCATTTGTATCCAAATTATCCCGTTCATATCTACATCAGTATCATAACTCTTAAAATACCCAAAATTATCCATTTCATTTTCTATTATTGATGCATTCATATCGTTGTCTGTAAAAATGACCGAAATAAAACATTGATTACTACCTTGAATGATTCTAAATTGCCAATCCTCTAAACCATATCTTTTTTTGAGTTCATTTTTAACATCAACTAACGGAACGCTATATGTCGCTGACTCGTTAATATTCTCTTTGAAATACTTGTCATCAAAATTGAAAACTCGTTTAGTGATTTTGAAATTAACATTCTGTCTCTTTAATGCTTCTTCGGGAATTTTTGATAAATAATCACGAAGTTGTTCTCTTTCAACACTGTCATTATGCTTATTAAGCACTTTCATAGTGCTGTCTTTTATAAGTTTACACAGTTCACTTTCAGATATTTTGACTGGTGTTTTCATATTTATCTCTATTTTCTTTCCTGCAAATATACAAAGAAATCCGTAGTGTAGCAAACCACGGATTTCTTTTTTTTTTACTTTATGACAAGACGGTCAACCATTAATATGCGAGAATCGCGTAATCCATCACGATTGTAGCGGTAATGGTGGCAAGACTGTCGTCAGAGTACTGGAGTTCACCGAAGTTCGATGTTGAAATCCAGCAGTTCTTGAGAACCCATTTCTGTACCGCTACGCCTGTAGGGTCAAGCATCTCAAGTTCAAGGTCCCTCTTGTAACCAGCGGCATAACCCTGTCTACCAGTAACAGACTCGGAGCAAAGTCGAATCCACTCCATAAGTGCCTGTGATGTGCTTGGCGCGATAACATCACGGAATGTGACATTAATGTCGCTCCAGTTATATCTACCTACAACGAAAGTCGAGGTGTTTAGAAATTCGATTTCAGTGTTCTTCTGTTCAATCGATGGTCTACTTGCACTTTGGAGCATCCATTCGGAGATACCGATATCAGAAGGAAATCTGAGCACCCATCTGTTCTTGCGCAATGGCTCGAACTGTAATGGCATGCGAAGTAACAAATCTTGTGGCATTATCTATGTTTTATTTATCTGCTGATTATAACTTTACAATAAATACATCGTTTGACGATTTTTTAACAACAATAACATTAAAAAACCCGTAGGGTGTATATTCTCTACGGGTTTGCTGTTATGCTAAAGGTTCATATTACTCGTCAAAATCAACACCGAGAGGCGATACCATAAATGTGATGCCGATATATTCGAGTGTAGGTGTAGGTTTAACCCACAGTTTACAATTCATCTCGTGAGCATCCATTTCCTCAACAGTCTGCGAGATGTCGAGTCTGAAGTCCACAATACCCCTCTCAACCTTGATGTTCTGGAGGATTGGTTCAACGATAGAGCGGAACTCGTCCTTCAATGTAGTGTCGTTAGGTTCAAAAATCAGTCTCCTGCAAGACTCGTTGATGAGTTTGCGCAAGTCCAAGACTGCCTTGTTTAAAGTTTTTTACAATGGTTTTTATTTCTTGTGTTAGTTCTTCATAGTTTTCTGTTGTTGATTTGTTTTGAAGAATTAAATCTATTTTTTCGCTTAAATCGTATAATCTGTTCATATCTTACCTCAAGTATTATGATATCAAAAAGAAAGTGGTTTGTGAATGAGATGTGGAATTTTTGTATGTACGCAGAACCGTTGTTTTTATGGATTGCAACATTTACTACATTACAAACAGTTTAATCGTTCGCAATAACATAGTTGAACGTCTTAAATCTTAACAATATGATTGACAATAGACCATGTGTGTTGTTGAATATAATTAAACTCTAGCCGAAATTTTCGTGCTGGATTTGACGGCTCAAGATAGTTATACAAACAAAATTAAAAGGAGATAGGTAATGCCTACTATGAATCAGCTTGTACGTCAAGAACGTAAAAAGCTAAAAGACAAAACCAAATCACCGGCTCTTATGGAATGTCCACAAAGACGCGGTGTTTGTACTAGGGTTTATACAACAACCCCTAAAAAACCAAACTCAGCACTTAGAAAAGTTGCCAGAGTAAGATTAACAAACGGATTTGAAGTTACTTCTTATATCCCAGGTATCGGTCACAACCTACAAGAACACAGTGTTGTTCTTATCAGAGGTGGTCGTGTAAAAGATTTACCAGGGGTTAGATATCACATCGTTCGTGGTACACTTGATACAGCAGGTGTTGCGAATAGAGCACAAAGCCGTTCTAAATACGGTGCTAAAAAGGGAGGTAAGAAATAATGTCAAGACGTTCTAAACCTGAAAGAAGAATACCTGCTCCAGATCCTATTTATAACAATGTTGATATTTCTAAGTTTATAAATAGAATTATGCGTAGAGGTAAAAAATCTTTAGCAGAAAAAATATTCTACGGAACAATGGAAAAAATTAAAGAAAGAGTTAATGACAATCCAATCGAAGTGTTCCAAAAAGCTTTGCAAAACGCAACTCCATTATTGGAAGTTAAAGCAAGACGTATCGGTGGAGCTACTTATCAGGTTCCGATCGAGGTAAGAGCTGACAGACGTCAGGCTCTGGCTCTTCGCTGGATCACTATGTTCTCCCGTAAGAGAGGCGAGAAGACCATGGAAGAGAGACTGGCAAACGAGATCATGGATGCAGCAAACAACACTGGTGCATCTGTAAAGAAGAAAGAAGACATGCACAAGATGGCAGAAGCAAACAAAGCTTTCTCCCACTTCAAATGGTAAGAATTACCGTTTTTGTGAGGCTTTGCCTTACAGAAGGCTGCCGCAGGGCAGTTGGTTTTTAGAGAAAAACGAATGGAATTTGGGAAATATGGAAAGGCTATTTCATAGTCTTTCCATCATGATGTTGCCCAGAGCTTCTTCAAAAACTTCCAGAGCTTCTCTACCTGTTTTTTCTGCTACTTTATCGAATGCACCGTAAACGATCTTTTCCGCTACACCCTTTTTACCGTCCAGCATGATGCTGTTGATGAGCTTTGTCACCAGCTTGCTGTTGTAAATAGGATCGGCCAAGACCTCTCTTTTTGCTACATGTCCTTTTCTAGGCACGATTCTTCCCTCCTTTCCAACACCAATCCTTTCATCGTCGAATGGGCTCTGAGCAAAGAGTTTGACGGCCACGGCCACTCGCTTGATGAATATCTTGACAGCATGTACCTCAGTTATGAACTGAAGGTCATGAAGCCGGATGAACGAATATATCGCCTTATGCTTGAGTCCGAGAAGGTGGCGCCGTCCCAGGTCCTTTTCATCGATGACGGCCCCAAGAACATCGCCGCTGCCCGCCAGATCGGCATCAACGTCATCCAGGCCACCAACGGCGAAGACTGGACCGAAAACGTTCTCCGTTTCCTGGCGTAAAACCCTTTCAGTAGCTCCATTACCGGTCGCTGAGCCTGTCAACTTGGTGTCGAAGCGTACCGAGTGTCCGAAAGGTCAGAAAAAAAGAAAATTCAAAATTTTGCACGTTACCAAAATTTTGAAT